>ENA-OROL01000943-OROL01000943.1-human-gut-metagenome-genome-assembly--contig:-NODE-943-length-26184-cov-4.618967_pt1 | contig 26184 bp, 41 predicted proteins | sample MGYA00242128_ERZ509048 | MGnify/ENA primary metagenome ERZ509048 (study PRJEB26280, sample SAMEA2338750) | human gut metagenome | biome: human gut; feature: human-associated habitat; material: faeces...
ATACGCTTGCAGATCTCCTGCCATAGCCATAGTAAGGAGCTTTGCATGCAGAGCTGCCATGTTGGTTCGCTCGTTCTCAGCATACCCGAGTTCCTTGAGGTTCTTATCAATTACTCCCTTCGTCGCAAGATCAAGCATATATCGGGCAGAGGACTGGGCGTCTCTTTTTACCCGCTGTACTTCTTGAGATCTCTGCCCACCCTTTGCCCCTCTTTCTTTCGCCGTCTTACTGTCTCGGATGATATTGTCAGTAAACTCCTTATTTCTTCCCCTTCCCGCTTTGCCCCCGCTTGTGCCCGGGGAAGCCGACTCTTCGTTATCGACTTTCTTCTTCATCTGTTTCACCTGCTTTTCATCATAAAAAGAGCGCCCACATGAGGCTGTGAGCGCCCTTGTATCGGTATTTTATTCTAGGTGGGAGTTTATGCCCCGTAGAGACTGGTGACAGTAGCCACGCCCTTCCTTACGGTCTGGTCAATGTTGTAACCAATGGATTGATAAAACCTCGGAGAAGTCATGCACTCGAATGCACGAGTCATATCGTCGTGCTGCTCTTTCGTGATCCCAAGCCGGAACCCCTTCGCTATCTTCAGGGCTCCCTTGAAGTCACCCTCTGCCACCAACCGTCTGACTGTATCCGATTTCCGTTCCATTTTATCTCCCCCTTTGACTATACGTTACAACACCGTCTAGCCTAGTCAAGAGGTTTTCTGGAAATATTCGGATTTATTCTAGGCAATGCTCATACAGACTTCGGATAGCAGCATCCGGGATATCCTCTGGCTTGATCTCCATCATCGGTACTCTCTCCAGTTTTTTGACCGGGTTTCCCTCATGAGTCTTCCGGTATTCGAGGCTTGCCAAATACTCTCCCTCCGTACACATCCCGTGCGCGTGCTTGAAGTCATATCTCGGCCCCCAGCTTCCCTCATCGAAGAACGACACCTTGATAGGATTAAGGCCAGCCTGCTCATCCAGATTCATGATCCAGTCTGTCTTGCCGGCTTTCTTCCCTTTGATCGTATGGACATCATAGACCCATTCAGGAATAATGCCCCCTGGGAGCGTGCTCTTTGTGATTTCCCGAATTCCCTCATATTCCTTCCAGTTTACATAACTGTACGGATTGATAATCGGGGAAGACATGAGCGTCTGCTCTCCACTCCTCGCATAACACAGAAGCATCACAGATTTGCTCAGGAATATCTCATCCTTGCTTTCTGCATCTTTCTTCCCATTCACCAAGCAATCCACGGTCTTGAGGCTCATGATCTCATTCGTGAGTTCTGTAGCCCCGTTCAGAATGGAAATGAGAATCAACGCATCCCACAGCAGATCTCGGTGAGATACGCGCAGAAGACTGATTGCGTAACCAATGTTCTCCATATCGAGAATGTTGATTGCCTCCCTCAGAAGGCATACCGCATAATACGGATCACTCCCGTCCGGAGTAAGGGAATCTGTTTTTACTGTTCGCCGCTTTGCTGGAAGAAATCCCATCTGCTCATACTCCCTCGGAGCATTGCGCAGGTTCAGAAGCATATCTTTCATCCTCTCAATATGCTTGCTGTCCACTTCGATTTCATCCCGCTCATTCGGAGTAAGCACGAAGTTGCAGGCAAAGTAGCAGGCATCGCGGCTTTTGAGTGCTCTACACAGAAGCGCCACAGCATTCGAAACGTGTTGCATCTCCGGTGCTCCGTTCGCTCTAGCCTCCTCATCCTTCGCACGAAGAGCCAGGAGTTCTTTTGTGAGAACGCCCCAGCAGTCTTCACATGAGATAGTGAGAATCCGCTTCCACAGCATTCCGTGGTATCCTTCATACATCTCATTCGCCGCATAGCTCGTGAGATTGAACTCTCCTCGTCGTGCTGCCTTCTGAAGCAGACTTGCCATATCGTACATGTTCTTTCCGCTCTTAGTTGCGAGATACCGATAAGCCATTGAATCATCCTTTCCTTTTTGGTTTATCGTATCGTAGCACAACCTACCAGCCTGTCAATATTTGCCTGCATTTTTTATCGTTTTACCCGGATATATGGCTTGTTTGATTTAAAGTTATAGCTGAAATACTTCCCCCATTTTTGCTTCATGAGGTTTGCGCAAGCCACCTGGTCCGCACGCTTTTTTTCTGTATTTCCACCTGCATTCGTATCCGTCCCGCCTTTGGTGCAGAGATACTTAGGCTTCAAAATGATCCGGTTTACCAGCAGCTCATGCAATACTACGTCAAGATCGCAGTTGTGATAAACTTCTTCCCTGAACCTCGACTTGTAGCACGGCTTGTTGAACCACCGCATCCCGCCGGATGTCCCTTTGAACTCAAACTCGCTTCCATAGTTCCACGGTGAAATGGAAGCATCAACGGCGGCATATCCAATTCGAAGATCACTAATGAGCTGCCCGATTCTTTCAAACTCAGCCGTTACTGTTTCAGGCTCCGTGATCTTCTCGTAGGTATCCAGCCTATAATAGAGGAACGGTACATCATCATCAATCATGCAGATGATATCTTCAGGAGCATTGTCGACGATGTAGTTGACGACTTTGACCAGATTATTGATTTTAGAGTCTTCTACCGCCCAGATGTGATCCGGGTCAATGCCGGCATCTATGTAATCTTGCAACTCGGACTGTCTTACTACATATGTGTAGTATTCAAGGATCTTGTGCGTGCAGGCTGTCTTCGCCCGCTTGTAGCTTGGAATGTAGATGTTGAATGTCGGGCTGTTCATCTGGACAACCACCCTTCTGGCAAGTCAAAGCCCATGTTGAAAATATAATCAATCACGGACAAGTTCTCGATGAACTTCCCGTGTAATTGCTGATATTTGATTGGTCGGTAATCCGAATACACAAGGTCAACCCCTCGCCGTGCATACTCTTCTGGTTGGTGATAAACGGCTGCGCCAGTTCCACTCAGATACTCTGTCGCTCCAAGCTCCTCGCACATCATGAATATCCGATCATCTTTATGCCCACTCAGGTGAAGATCTCTGGTTGCAATCCTGACCTCCGGAGAGATTCGGAACATCTCCATGACGAGCTCCGTAATCGCTACATTGAATTCGACCATGCTGAGGTTCGGCTTTCTCGCCATTAGCTCCATCTCTTCGAGAATGAAGTGTCCTTCCTCAAAGCAATCCGCCTTGCAGTAGTTCTGTTCCAGCGTCTTCACAATCTTATCGATGCAATACGGAGCCTCCGAAACCTTGATATCAGCAAGCCGCATATCATGATGAGCGTGCACCGGAAGCGTGAGCTTCGCCTCGCCGCTCGGGGTCTTAATTCGATTCCAGTTGTGCATACCCTTCTTGGAGAACTGCACGTCATCGGAAAAGACAAGCACGTCACACTTGGCTGCTTTATAGAAGAAACCCATATAGGGCAAAAAATTCGGTTGGTGGGACGCAACGATCATATGACTACTTCCTTATTTCTCTGATAAGCCGGAATGCCTCTGCATACCGGAACCCGACTGTCGATCCTCTGTACATGGCAAGTGCTTCGACCACCTGTGTAGATCGCGCGGCAGGATATCTTTGGGTCTGAGATTTGAAAATGCGCATCGCATCAGTTTTCATGCCGATTGTCCCCGTGATGTCTTCGTACACATCAGGGATAAAGGCGTTCTGCTGATCTGGCGTGTCCCATCCGGTTTCAGAGACCGTTTCGTATGCGTATATTCTTCTGACCACGTGGTCGTATTTCGGGCGAAGCGCCACCATTGCTGCATCCGCCACGACCTTATGGTCGCAGTGGATATCTCCCCTGTGCGGAATATATACGACAAATGGCTTGAGATCATTTATGACCTTGGAAAGAGCATTGTTGAGTTTCACCTGGTCGACAGTATCGAGCCGCGCTGCAGGGAAATCAAGGAACTGAACACTCGTCGTTCGCAGCAGTTCAGCTGCCTTCAGATCTTCTTTTCGTCCCTGTCGAATCAGATCCTCGTTGAACAGCGGCGGGTATCCTCGTGTGACGATGCACACATGCACCGGTTCTCCAAGCATGGTGAGCTTGGCTATCGTTCCTCCGACTCCAAGAATTTCGTCGTCTGGATGAGGTGCAATCACGAGGGTACTCATAATGGCTGGACTCCTCTCTCAATCACTCTTGCTGGTACACCGACAACCTTGCTGTGGGCGTCGACATCATGAAGTACAACGCTCCCAGAACCAACAATGCAGCCCTCTCCGAGCTTTATCTGCCCGTTGCAGAGTGCTGCACTTCCAAGAAAAACTTTATCTTCAACAACCACATCTCCGTTCAGGATGGAGCAGGTCGATAAATTCACATGATTTCCAACTCTGCATTCGTGTTCGACGAGAGCCTTCGTATTGATGATGTTGTTGTCGCCAATAACAGATCCTGCAATGATGGTCGTAAACTTTCCGATGAAGTTCCCATTACCGATGAGTGCAGAATCAGCAACAATAGCGCTCGGATCGATAATATTGATAAACGGCAGGCCAAGCTGTTTGATGTATTTGTACCATCTCGCTCTCGCCTCACAGCTCCCTATCGCAATGTGATAGAGGTAACTCCGATAGTCTGGAATGTCCTCGATTCTCTTGAAGATCGTTCTTCCGAGATATCTACCGGTCTTGACCTCATCGACATACCCAACGATCTGAATTCCCGCCATATTTGCAGAGTCGCTGACAGAAGCAGCGTGGCCTCCAGCGCCAATCAAAATGACCTTCTGTTCAGGCATTTTCAATCTACCTTCATTTTCTTGTATTCATCAGCAGGAACAATAACAGCTTCCATTTCATCGTACCAGATTGCTCGTGCATTGATTCTGCGCTTTGCTACCTTTACCTTTGCGCCTTCAATTCCAAGCTTTCTGACCAAGTCATTGTAGTCCAGCTCGCTACGGCAGACGATCATGACATAATCGTATTTCTCATAGTGGATCAGTTCCATCTCTTTAATCGGCCTTTCGTCAACCGGAGTCTCCTTCAGGTCGATATCCATTTTGAAGTTGCCCATGAGATCAGCTGTCCAGTCGCCGAGTTCGTCCATGTCCCATTCGCCGGCATGGCTGTTGAGCTTGATGTTGATGTACTTCTGCTCTGCAACTGTATATCCGATAAGCAGTTTGCAGACAACCTCGGTGTCTGGATTTTCAGCTTTGATAATACTGACTCTCTGGTTGCCGCCGATGACCTGGTTCTTTTCATTTATGACGATGATATCAAAGTCACCGTATTCCTTGAGCGATTTCTGCAGGTCGTCTTTTTTCTGCTTTTTGATTTTTCTCGGGTTGCCAAAGTCGAGTTTAAGGTCTCCGACTCTCCTTGTTACGACCTCAATGCGCTTCTCCATTTATTTCTCCTCCTGCTTTTGTATTCCTGAATTGAAAAAAATCCGCTCTGCCAAGATTGCAGAGCGCCGTGGGTGTTATGTAACTTGAAACAGGTCTTTCGATTCTGTAGAATATGTTTATCGCTATGAGCGTGATATTCAAGGAGGGGCCATGATGTACGACGGAAACGAAAAGGTGATTCTCAATGGAGAATACCTCGATTATTCCATGCTTGACTTCTGGCGCTGGGCCTATTCAAACATTCACTACAACATGCAGCGCGGCACATTTGCAGACTATCTTGTGCGCTGTGCCTTGGAACGCGGAGGTTTTCCGACGCGGCCAGAGATTGGGACCGGGTTTGAACCGTATGATCTCGAAGGCCCGGTCATTCCTGCGACCGGAAGGCCCGCCCGCATCGAAGTCAAATCAGCCGGTGTTCTCCAGGCTTGGGGAAAGTCCAGCAGAATCGCCTTCTCCATTGCTCCGGCAAGAATCCCGGAGGACGGAGATATCAAGCGCAACGCCCCGCAGCAGCGGAACAATGACATTTACGTCTTTGCATTCTTCACTGCAGAAGACAAAAGTGCAAATATCCTCGATATGTACTGGTGGCGGTTCTACGTTCTGTGTACGCAGCGGATAAATTCAGATCCTAAACTGAACGGGCTCAAAACGATATCGCTCAAGAATATAGAGAAGCTTTGTTCTCCTGTCCAGTTTGATAATCTTGCACAGGCAATAGATGCAGCTGCAAAGTCGATCTCGTAGAACACTACGGCTCCTTGTTGAGTTCTCCTGCGTACCACTTCAGAAACTTTGCGTACTCTTCACGGAGGAAGTCGAGATTGTCTCCCAAGTCTTCGACTGATATTTCTTCGCCGAAGAACATATTGACGAATGCCTGAAAAGACATAATCAAACCTCCGCATCATTTCAAAATGCCCGGCAGCCATGAAAGGACAAAGTGGCTGTCGGGCTTTTTTTCGAGTTCTGCAAAGCGGCAATTTCGCAGGAGAGAATCAAAATTGCCTACTTTGAAACTCTGGTATGTGGCGTTTCTTATTTTGCTGTTATACACAATACACACTTCCTAGTGGACTTACAATGACATTTCGTGAAATTATGCGACATTTACTGTCAAAAATGGTTTGTAATCTCAATTTTATCAGATTTGAAAGCAAAAAAAGCAGCACACCATGTTAGTGTACTGCTTATGTCCTGCTGCAGATTTGCAGGGTCACGCTATTTCATTTGCCGACACGGAATGATTGTACAAGTATTCTGGCGCAATGTCGATATCCCCATCTTCCCAGACTGTTACACCATAGTCGATGTAAACCCCAGCAAACTTCTCTTCATCTGCAAGAACGGCAAATGCCGGCTTACTCAGCATCGGCTTGAAATCAAATACTTTTGCTTCGCCAGTGGTAAACCGGATCCACAGCTTATGGTCTTTCATCGGCCGGACGCCACAAACCTTGATGTCCGGCTCCTTTTCTCCTGCATATGCAATGCCATTAGAAACGTACATGTTCAGCTCCTCCTTATCTCAAGGGCTCGATTTTACCAAACGGAATACCACGGACTGCATTGTTCCACGCGGCGTACAACTCGTCTTCATGAATTGCCGCCCACGCCGCAACAAGTTTCAGCTGCTTGAATGGCAGGCTTCCTGCGATGACCTCGCCGTCAAAAGTGACTGATGCTTCGTACTCGTTGTAGTAAACATGAAAGTGCGGCTTGTGATGCTTCTCGTTATCGTTGAAGATCATCTTGATAACGATATTGTAGAATCTGCAAAGTTCAGGCATATCATCAACCTCCAATTATTATATATCACAAAATCTCGGTTTTATCAAATTTTGTTCTCACGCTGCCCGCCGTTTCTTCGCATACCGGGCCATTTCCTCGCCGTGGAGGCCGATTGCGGTAAATGTTCCGTTCCAGAATTCAGCATCGATCTTCAGCAGATCCATAAACTTGATTGCTTTGACACAACTGTCGAATGTCTCTTCAAAGGGCTCGAGATCGTCAGGCCACAGAAAGCTCCACTCGCTCGGCATTTTGTACTTGACGACGAACTTGTCTCCGCTGCGTTCGAATCTTGCCGTGATATCGTACCCTGTATTCTTTTTCATATCGGATAGCTCCTTTTGTTTTTCTGTGACTTTACGTTAGCATACCTATCTACCTAGTCAATAGGCTCCGAAAATAAATATGCAGCACCTCACAACCGAGGTGCTGCATTCTTGCTGTTGATCAATCGCCAGCTTTGAAGTTGTAGATTGGCTTGATGATCGCGTCAATTTGCGCTGTTGGGCCAATGTTGTTGACGATATCGTCCATGCCCTTGTAGGCCATTGGGCATTCATCCAAGGTGCTTTGCCCGACCGATGTAGTGTAGATACCTTCCATCTGTTTTGCAAACTCATCGACAGTGAAGGCTTCTTTTGCTGCGCTCCGGCTCATCAACCGGCCGGCGCCGTGTGGAGCGGAGTAGTTCCAGTCCGGATTGCCTTTTCCCGTACAGAGCAGGCTTCCATCTCTCATGTTGATTGGAATGATAAAGCGCTCGCCGAGCTGCGCGGACACAGAGCCTTTCCGGAGAATCATGTTTCCGACATCAATATAGTTATGGGTTGTCGTAAAACCATCTTCGCAATGCAGATCCATCGTATTGATAATTGCCCGCATCATGCAGTATCTGTTAAGACGCGCAAACCTTTGGACAACTTGCATATCATTCAGGTAATCATCAAACAGCGATCCCTGCACATAAGCAAGAGGCTTCGGGACGGGAGTATGTTTCCTTTCTCCTCGCAGTTTCTCGATCGCGCTCTGGATTTCGTTTTTTCGCCCAGCAGCCTTCAGTGACTCAATCACCTCGTCGATTTCCGCCTTACTATACTGGGTGAGCTGCTTGTACGCTTCTTCCTGATAGTAGTTCGCAACCTCAAGTCCGAGGTGGCGGCTTCCGGAATGAATGACGATGTAGATGTGTCCTTCATCGTCCATGTTCGCTTCAATGAAATGGTTCCCGCCACCGAGTGTTCCAATGCTTCGTTTTGCTCTCTCGATGTCAACATGCTTTCCGCATCTCAGATGAGATGCAAGGTCGAGCAGATCAGCCTCTGGAACAGCTTCACTATGGATTGAAAACCCGGACGGAATCTCCCGCCGAATAACCTCATCAAGCTTTTTCAGATCAATGTGATCTTCACGGATCCAGACAACCTGCATACCGCATCCGATATCAACGCCGACCAGGTTCGGGCAGATCTTATCGCTGATGGTCATCGTAGTCCCGATTGTGCAGCCAGCGCCAGCATGGATGTCAGGCATCATGCGGACCTTGCTGCCTTGGATGTATGGTTGGTTGAGTAGATTGATGACCTGCGAGATCGATTCATTATCAACAACATCGGTGAACACTTTTGCGGTTCCATACTTCCCGGTAAGTTCGATCATGTTGCTTCCTCCTTAAAAGTGGTGGGCCGTCTCGGAGTCGAACCGAGATTTTACCAGTTATGAGCTGGTCGCTCTAGCCTTTGAGATAACGGCCCATCGATTCCGGCTTGACGTACCGGCCGTGAGGGCTTGCGCGCAGACCAACGGCAAATCAGGTGATTGCGCACCGGCGCTTATGTATCAGCAGTCCTGAAAGCGTTCCCAAAGGTGCTGCCTAGCTTGGCGGATTTCAGTTCGCCCCAAGCATTACGAACAAGTGCGGATTCATCCAGTTCGACCACTAGTGAGTCTTTCCCGGCAAGCTGAACGGGACGTTCCAAAATGGACTTGTGCCGTCTCTACGAAGGTCTATATCCGCTTGACCTTTACCTTTTTGGCCGAAACACGCAAACGACTTTTACTGCGCTGTCGGCACGAGTGTTACCTCGCCCCGGTGGGTTTCCACCACTATATTCTGTTGGTTCCGGCATCCCACGCATCAAGCGCAGGGGATATGATGGCTGTTCGTCAAACTCCACTTAGCTGTAGCCTACTCATATGCAATCACTGTAGCATGGAACATCCGTTCATACAGCACCATCATATATTGCAGCGTGGCGACTATCCCGCTTTCTGGCCCATATAGCTGCATTGTGCCTCGTTCTCCTTGGACACTGCGGGTACAGCGTCTTTAGCCGGTGGCCCTGCGGTATGCCCAATGCCGGCCAGCGGCGGGCCTGCTGTGCAGGATTATGAATCCACCTTGTTATTATCTCGCGCGGAGAACCCAAACGGGCGGCTGGCAGGGGTAGCAGGATTTGAACCTGCGAATATGGGAGTCAAAGTCCCATGCCTTAGACCGCTTGGCGATACCCCTGTATGCAGGCTCATGCAGCGGCGTCCCGCCGAACCAACCTGTAACCTTGACCAGAGCAGGCCCCGGTCAAGTAAGCAGCATTTCCGCTTAAAGCATGATTTGATGATTCCTTCTGAGTGGGGAGTTCCCATTTCGCTTGTTTACTCCCAAACTTCGCTATCGGCTATATCAACCCGACGACACCGCTGCCAGATGCGGAGGTTTCATTCCCACTACGGTTTATAGAGTAACCACCTCTTATGTGGGTGGGCATGGTGCGAAGCGCCTTATCTGCGTCATTATAACGGCGTTTTCTCTACATCGGCCGTAGCAGCTGATACTAACCATGCAGATTTGCAGACTTCGCTGGTGCGGCTCGGCAGAATCGAACTGCCTCGGGCCAGTTGCTCGTCGCTGCCCTTTACCAAATGCCGCGTGTTGCCACACTGACGCAGTGGCCGCGGAGGGTTGAACTTTATTTGTAGAAAGCGCCACGACTCCCACAAAAGGGCGCTTTGGTGGATGCGGCGAGGATTTGAACCCCGCATGGTGCAGACAGTATGCGACGAGCTTTATTCCCGTCCGAGGTGGCTGCTTAAACCCCAATAGGTTTGAGTGTGCCGCGCTTTCCTGCACCGCATACCCTTGCTGCCTTTTCCATTCGGCCACGCATCCGTATGTTTCTATTCGTTGTTGCTTTTTGACACTAGGTACATAGCGTAAGAAATGCGTTCGTCGAACCTTACCGGATATTTTTCCATGAGATATTCCATGAGTTCATCCAGAGCCAACGCATGTACCGAACCTTCAAGTTCTGGATATTTCCCGATGATGCCGTGCTCCCTGATATCCCAAGTATCACGCCACCCGATTTCGTAGCACTGTTTCAGAATATCCGACAGATCGTATTTGTCCAATTCCGCTACAGCTTTCTTTGCTTCCTGGCAATAGTCAAACATCGGCGTTCTCCCTTCATCCTTTGGCCGTCTTCCAGCTTAGATTTTCACATCACGGAAATCTTCCCGGAACCATTACGTTGTGGGCTCTACGTTCTCTCGAACCTCGATCCACCTACCGTGCAGTTTTCAGCGGGCATTTTCGTTCTCTGTGTGGCTCGACGGTCGCGCACACATCATCCGGGAGCGACCCGGCAACTGGTGGAACCGACCAGACTCGAACTGGTGGCCTCCTGATCCCAAATCAGGCGCGCTACCAACTGCGCTACGGCTCCATATTGGCGGCAGATGGAGGTGTCGAACCCCACGGCTTTCGCGCACTGTTTTCAAGACAGGCTCCGAGGCCGCTCGAATTCATCTGCCGGATGTACTTAATACTTTCCTGCTGTGTACCTGTACTTGCACGTTTTCCACGGCTCGACGCACGATTCAAATATGCAAACAGCACCTGAATATCCGGGCTTTCTGCAGTATTCGCACATCAGCTCTGGATACAGCACCTTCATTGCGGAAAGAAGCCGCGCTCCGTCAGGACCGACAAACATCGGCTTTCCTTCGGGCGCATAGTGCCGAATCTGAACCGGAATCTCATCCCGCGTTTCGTAGCAGTTGACAGGAATCGGGCGACTGTCTATAACAACGTAGACGTTTTTTGTGCCGTTGGTTAAGTAACGAATATTAAGGCTCATGTTTTACCTCCGTTTGAATCAAATTTGTTTCTGATCTTTTCCAGCGATTGGTTGAACGCAAACTTCCTAGCAGCAGAATTTCGGTCTTCAAGTTTTGGAACGTAGACTTCTTCTCCGCAACTTATACAACAGGGTCTATTCTCAATATAGCTGAAACGCACCCCACAAACATTCACTCTCACGCGCTGAAGCTTTATCGAATACTCTGTCTTCTTCCCGCACCTGATGCAGTACGCGGTATTGCTTTCCTCCATAGTTTCGCTCGCTTCCATCATTTTGTCACAGTCATCCACTCTTGGCCCCAGAGCCGCCATTACTCAACGCCTAGACGCGGCATTGCGCCGTTGGTCTGCGTCGCCACACCAGTTTTTCTTCCATCTTTCACGCCTCACAGCGAGCCGTATGGAAGCCAAGAGGGAATTGACCACGGAACTTTTCAGCCCTGCGCCGGTGCATCGGTCGCATCCGTTTGCTTTAACCATTAAGCCGGAGCCAGCTACTGTAATTCTGCGCCCTATCGTACTTGCACTACCTACAGGCCGAGCGGATGGCCGGATATATCGTTTCACCAAGCCTTTGGAACCTCAACACTTTCCCTGGGTCCGCCGCAATACCCATGTGGACCAGCATACGGGAGTTGAACCCGCATCCTCGGCTTGGAAGGCCGATGTGTTTCCGTTACACTAATGCTGGATATTTCGCGCCGACGGCCGTCCCAAAGTCGTCGGCGCTTCCCGTCTTTCCGGGCTGTCAGCTTTCAGGAGGTATCTATGCCTTGCAGAGATCCGGTCCCGCCCCGGTTTTGCACTCAGGCGAATGTCGCCTTCGCTTGCTGTGGTCATGCCGATTGTCGGCTACCTTCTCTGCATTTTATTGGGATGTCCTTGTGACTATATCGTAACATAGCCACCCGCCCAGTCAATAGTTTTTGGATATTTTATGTTTAATTTTTTCTTAAATATCCATTTTCAGTTTTCCTTGCACTTCGATTTTCCAGCTACACCAGCGCTGGGCATTGCACCCCGTTTTACACGGTTGCGGGTGCGCTCTTGGCCGAAACCCACAGCTGGCTTTCTCAGGCCAGAGCGCCAAGTGTACTGGTACTGCACTCGGCGAGCGTCTTCGCTTACGTGGGCGGCGCTTTTCTACATGAAGAAAGGAGCCTGTCTATGCACTGAAACGTGCAAAAGATGGGCAGTGGTGGAGATGGATGGAGTTGAACCATCGAATAAGGAGATGAGCCTTACCAGCGCCCGCCATCTCCATATGGTGCGTTTCCGCACCATTGATTTCATCCGGGCGGAAGTTCCTTCCTCTGCTCATTTGTGAGTAGGAGCTTCAGTGCGGTTTCTCTATACCGGAACATCCGCCTGTCGTAGCTTTCTTTTCTGTCGAAGTAGTCCTCGTTGCTTTTGAACAGGACTTCGCTGATTTCTCGCCAATCGAAGCAATCTATGTAATACATCTCAATCACATTCCTCATGGCTGCTTTTGGGAGTTCGCTGATAGCCTGAAGCAGATCATTTCGTTCCCGATTGAGTTCACAGACTTTATCCCGAAGCTCTTTGTCAACCTCGTCCCTTCGGAACAGCCGTGGTGCGAACCGGTCTGTGTCCACATCATCTGATCTTGGCATTCCGGTGAGGTTCTGAGCTTCAAGGCCATACAGTCTGGCATTCAGTCTTTCGAGTTTGGTAATCTGATACTCCAATCCGATGGAAGCGTCACGGTACACTTCGAGGCGTCTGACAATGTTAGGTTTGCTATCCATATGGCAGTAACTCATTCGCCTCCCCTACCGGCATATCAGTATGTAATCTCTTCTATCCAGTCATAACGCTCAGAGAACGGCGCGAAATCCGACTCTTCACATGTGGCTTTCAGTTCCCGGTCAAGCTGTTCTCGCCGATAGTCCGATTCGACATCTTTGTTGAGCGCATCAATAAAGTCATCGTACATCTCATTGATGCCTTTTCTGACGTTATTGATCCTGTCCTTGCCGAACGAGTCGCTTCCCATGTACTTGGGAGAATGAAGGACGATTCCTACGAGATCAAACATGAACTGCCGCATGGTGTCGCGTTCCGCTTCTCGGTTCACCCGAATCAGTTCTTTGATTCTGTCCGGATAGTCCTGTCCCTTTTTCGGGTTATAGCTTCTTCTCTTAGCCATTTCACTTTACCCCAGTGCTTCCGAAGCCACCACGATTCTCAGCGTTCATCTTCGTCACTTCTTCGATTGGAAATCTATCCGGATGTTCATAAATCGTCATCTGGCAGATCCGGTCGTTGAATTCGACAAAACCGTCCCGGATACAATACGCTTCGAAGCAGATGATGTCATCGTCGCCGCAGTACGAATTGTCGATGATCCCAATCGAATTTGCCAAGATGATTCCGAAGCGTCTTGCTGTGGAAGATCTCGGTGCGAGGATCGTACCGTATCCATCCGGAAGCTTAATGGAAATGCCAAGGCTGATTCTTACAAGGTCGCCTTTGTGGAAGTCGACATTCTCTGCAGCTCGCAGGTCGATCCAGTCACTGCCGGGTTTGTACTCAGGCATAATCAGGTCCGGGTGATGCCGCTTGATCTTGATGGTCGGTGGGTATGCCCATGCTCTAGTTTCTTCACTCATTTTTTGTCCCTCAACTTCCCAAAGGCTGTTCCAGGGGCAGGTTCATCGAGGGTGACTGTGCAGGTGTCATCATTGGCGATGACCCAAATCAATCTCAGGTAGTTAATGAGATCCTGGATCTTCTCCATAAGGTCTTCCTTGTTTGAAAAATCGTCTCTCTCAACCTTGTCAACCAAAGCGACCCAGTGCTTCGTGGCATACCCAAGCGCAGTCTGCGCAGGAGTCCTGCCGATTGCCATCCCGCCGGCAACAAAGTTGTGGATGGCATCAGCGTCGCTTGAATAACCGGCATTTTTCTCAAACAGTGTGTTGTTGCTTTTGTCGCTAATCTGCTTGATGAGAAATTCAAAAGTTTCATACGTCATTAGATATTCACGCTCCTCATAAATTCTCTCGTAATAAGCGGCTGACACCTGGCGATCTCATCTGCCTGCTGCTCCATGCAAAGCTTCAGCTCCGGGTGAGCATGCCCGTGCGCTCCTCGCTGCTGATAAATATGGCAGTAGTTTGCAAGATCGCACTCAAAAATGAAGTTGCTTGGGATGCTGAGACGATAAAGTCCGCGAACCGTATCCTGATCATCAAGCAAATCGTCTCGTACATAGCCATGTGTCGTCCACGTGTACTGGCTGCCATCACGCTCGATTTTGTTCGGCATTTTGATTCCCTGCATTGCGAGTGCAACCTCAGTCGGAATGATTCTATCGGAATACCATTCCGACACGTCGCCGGCCATGGACTTCGCCATCCGCGTTGACGAACGAATGATTCGATTATCAAGCCGTTCTGCGTGGGCATCAAAATCGTCCTGTGCGCCTCTGTGAAGCCCCTCGACCGTGAATGATAATTGGATGAACTCAAGCATGGTCGTGTGACTCTTGCCCCATTTGAGCAGCATGCTCATCCAGTCGCAATACTTCTCGTAGCTCTTGTCCAGAGACATTGGAATAATGTCCAGCATTCTTCCATTTCGGTCGAGGACATCGCTGCAGGTATTCCGGATGTCTTCTTCGAGCCTTCTTGTCCATGTGCGCTTGCTGAAGAACATCGTTGTAATTGCATCCGGGATCCCCATGATCGAATTAAGATACACTCTCATTTTTCTTATCCTCCCATGGAACTTCTGTGCAGAAGCTGTCGCCAGTGATCATAATCATGCTATCCTTCATGAACAGTGGGACATTCCGGTCTTTGCAATACGCAACGACACTGTCTACCCATTCCTTCTCTGGCGATACCCGGTCTTTTCTGTTTCCGGTTTCCGCTCCAAGGATGATCCACTTCGGATTCATCTCAATCTTTTCAAGGTCCACAGGCCCGATAAGCGGTTCAATGCTGAGGAATGTATTTCTGTCTCCGAGATCAGGGATAACAGCAGAGCACTCTTCTCCGCCCGAGTAGGTAGCCCCATACCAGAAGTTCTCCATCTCCGGCAGCAGGCCGTTTTCTGCAAGAGCTTTATATCTTGCGGGGTTCTTCGTGAGGAACAGGAACCGGCGATTGGGGAAGAACGAGCACGCATTGAAAACCTGACTGATCCAATCATCCGGGACCCAGCTGCCAAAGAGGTCGCCCATGGAGCAGACAAAGACGGTCTTCCCAAGGTATCTCATTTCAGAATAGTTCAGCCGGTATTTGTGAAGGGTTGGCGTGAAACCGAACGGATACGGGGCCCTTTTCTGTTTCCCATCGCCGCCGGTGAAATAAAGCGGTTTCTCGAGTTCTACGATGCTCGCATTCGGCTCGAGCCCATCATCGTTTCCTTTGAAACGGTTTGCAGTGGACCGTGCGTAGCAATACGGACATTCATGGAGGCAGCCAGATACCGGATTCCATGTGGAATCGCAATACTCAATTTTCGTCTTAAACATATTTCACCTCAGAACGGAAGTTCGGAATCATCGTCATCAAGAGGGGCAAAGTCAGTGCTCTGTGCCGGTTCGTCGCTTTGCGTGGAGCTGCTTCCCTGAGAATCCTTCTTGCTTTCTCCGAAGTAAATGTTGTCCGCAACAACCTCTGCGCTGCGCCGCTTGTTGCCTTCTTTGTCCTGCCAGTTGCGGATCTGCAGCCGGCCGGAGACGACGGCCATGCGGCCCTTGGCAAAATACTTGCTGACGAAATCGGCTGTCCCTCTCCATGCAACGATATCGACGAAGTCGGTCTCTTTCTCCGCTCCCTGTGCCGCATAGTCTCGGTCGACCGCAATCGTAAATGACGCTACAGATATGCCAGATCCAGTCTGGCGCAGTTCAGGATCTCGCGTAAGCCGTCCCATGAGGACGATATGATTCAACATTCTGTTTCTTCCTTTCGTTTAAGTCCGAGGATCTTGCACAACGTCTTGTCGAGGATGATTCCTCCGGGAATATGGTATTTCTCCTGGAATCTCTGTTCTCCGAGATTGTGGTCTTCCGTGTGGTGGATTCTGCAAAGCGGCAATGCTTCCATACCCTCGTGAACGATTTCCTCCCGATCCCGTCCAAGGCCGACTCGGTCGACGTGGTGGATGTCGCAAGCTTGTCCGCAGATGCAGCATTTCTTATGTGCAAGACACCCGTAAATGTAATTCGGAACATCATCGACGAAGTTCAGAAGCGAGAAGCTGCACGGGATATCCCAATCAAGTATGAAGTTGACTAGGAAGCGCTGAAACGCGCATACCAGGCTCATTGGTGCAGAGGATAGTGAAAATATATGGTCAGCTGTTACCTGCAGATCCTCGGCGAGAAACTTCAGCTTGAGGTATTCCTTGGTCGGGTCGATTCCCATGCCAGTGAAATTTGAGATCTCCCGCAAAAGCTTGTAGCAGGTTCTCCTCTGCTTATCAGAAAGCGGCCGGCTGTCGATCATCTGGATATTGCACTCCTTATAATCCCGCCGGAGCATTGTGCGCCAGTCATCGTACTTGGCTTTGATGGTCATGACACCATGCTCGTCGACGTCCACGATTTTCCCGCGCACGATATCGATTGGAGTTTTCATGCAGCTTCTCCTTCCGGACCAGAGGCTACTTACGCTTCGGGTTCCTCGTAGTCAGGGTATTCTTCCTCGTCTTCACCTTCGCTTTCCGGCTCAGGAAGATGCTTGATTCCGGACGGAAGTGCCGCACGGTCATCATGGACGGTCTCATAGTCGGCGTCTACAACCTGCGCTTCAGCTGCCCACGGCTGCTCGTTCCCGTCTTCGTCCATGAACGATGTCTGGCCGTCGTTGATCTTTCCGATGTAATACCTGTTGGACGAAACATCGAACAGCATCTCATCGCCGGTCAAGGAACCAGACCGCTTGGACTTGATCTGCAGAACCGAGGAAACAGAATGGTCGAATGTGGGCTTTGTGATATCGCGGAAGCAGTCGTTCTCATTGTCTCTGACCTGAGTTTTCTCAAGAGAAACACTGATCTTAATGGTCACGACTGCATCTTCGGCGCCTTTCATTTCCATGTTTCCGAGGGTATCATTCATGATCTTGTCGAAGTCCTCTTTCAGAGCTTCGAATGTGTCGCATTCGAGCGAGATATACTTATCGTCCTTGCACATTGTCGTTCCTCCTTAAGTCTCAGAGCGTATTGCTCCGGATGTATTTGTTTCTGCACTCTTCAGAGCAGAAGTCTTTCCACTGGTCGTTCACCTTGGTCGTGAGCCACCCACTCTCGCGCAGGATTTTTCGGTGCTTCTTAGAATCGAATGCTTCGTCTTTGCTGTCGAAGCGGAACTTTTCTACCTTCCCGCAGCAATCGCAACGGTACGGCGTTGCCCCTTCCCAGAAGCCGTCAAACTCAAGTTCGTCACGCATCGTCGTTTTCCCCTTCTTCTGTACTGAGGCGGCGGTAGATCTCCGCCATCAGGTCCTTCGTGCATACGCCAGAGAGGTCCACAGTCTTTCCGCAGGTGCAGGTATCGCCTTCGTCGCAGGACTCCTCCTCGACCTCGTCGTCCAAAGAGACCAAGAGGTCAGAGTTAAGAAGCAAAGCGGGGCGGATGCCGAACGAGTTGGATGCGCTGATGCCGCTGCAGTCGCCGCTGGAGCTGACGCTCCACACGCGGTTGGTGTTGTGGGAGTACGGGGAGCGGAGCCACCGACACTCCCAAGGCGTGACGAGCCAGTGCCAGTCATCCTCGTTCAGCGGGATCAACTCCTTGAACTGGCCGTACTGCCAAAGCGTCAGGGGTGCCGCCTTGACCGTGATGGTGCCGTAGCTCTTGCTACGGTCGGTGCAGCTCAGATCCACCTCGAACGGGAGAATGGCCGCGGCCTCCTCCGAGGTGCGAGGCAGGGCCTCCACCCACTTGTCGATGCGCTCCTTCAAGGTGGAGCAGGTGTAGTAGTTGCGGTTCTCCGCATCGTCCTTGTCGTTGAACGGGCAGGACTCCTTGCTCTGAGCCAGCAGGACAAACGCGGCGCCGTCACGCTGCTCCAGAACAACGAACTGTTCACCGGCGAAGTTGAAGATCCGGCCGGGTCTGAGCGTTGCGAGTTTCTTCATGTTTACCTCCTATTTCGTTACCATGTTTCTGCTTCTTGCAGCGTGACTACCACACGCGGGTCTCGGCTGTAAAACCGCCTGATCTGGAGGTCTACAACCTGGATGTCATCGTGGTATGCAATTTTATTCATCGCATCGAGGTATGCCTTAATCACATTGTCAGCGTCAGCTTTTTTGATAGGGCGGAGTTTTCGCTCCTCCATGAGTTTTTGAGTCTTCTTTGGTTTGCTTTTTGGAATACCATAGTAAGCGGTGATTCTCACATCGAGCGGCGTATCATGGTCAAACTTAAAGTCCCCGCATTGACGTCTGTACTCGATTTTTATAAGGTTCTCATACGAAGCCGTTTTGTCAGGAGTATAAGTCTGGACAAATTTCCCGGTGTTGCGGAATCTCGGTCTGCCCTTACCCTGTGGCTCGCCAAGTACAGTGAACCGCACCTTCTTTTGATAATCACTCATCGGCCTGATCCTCTTTTCTGGCAAGGGCCGAATACTCCAGATAATCGTAGTAAGTCTTCGCAGATCGGCGCCGGCGTTTTGGAGTGACGCTGTATCCATTCTTGAAAAGGATCATAGCCACCGTATTCCGGTCGTTCTTGTCTGATATGAGAAGTTCGCCGGTTATAAGCTCTTTGTTACCCATTCAGGAATTTCTCCATTTCATTAGATTTTGCAAAAGCCGCCTTTTTTCTCCAGCTCATTCCTTTGAACTCAATCGGATAGCACATCTCAAAGATCCGATCGTAGATCCGGTCATACTGCTCGCTTTCGGCGCTCATCATTTCATCCATCGTCAGATTCGTAGTGATGATCACCGGAAGCTTCGACCGATACCGGGCATCAATGATGCTGTAGACCTTTTCGAGTGCATAGCTTGTCCTGCGCTCCGCTCCGAGATCATCGAGGATAAGCAGCTTCGCCGCCTGAAGATTCTGGATGATATCGCTGTCTGCGTTCTTCTCGAGCAGTTCAAGCAGTTTGATAAACGAGATCATGATGACCGGGATCTTCTGGTCAAGCAGATGGTTTGCAATGCAGGCCGCTGCAAATGTCTTGCCAGTTCCGACGCCACCGTACATGATCAGGCCCATGTTCTTCTCAACCATCTTGTCAAACGCCGTGGCGTACCGTTTACAGAGCTTGAAGCATTTTTCGTTGCACTGGTTGATGACGAAGTTCTTGAACGAAATGCTCCGGAACCTACTGTCCATGAGACTTTCCTGGCGGAGCTTGCTGATGGCCTCCATTTCCTTCTCCTGCTCATCTCGCGCCCGCTGCTGTTTGTATGCGTCGGACTTGCACTTGCACATTACAGGGACGACCATCGGGACGTCTGTTCCGTCTCTTGTGATCGTGATAAATCTCTGCTTTCGCTTCCCGCATTTCCCACAGACTAGCAGCCCGTCGGCGTCTTTGAAGTCATCCGGGTTAACCGTAGCGTTCTTTCTGGCGTTGTTGATAATCGGGGCCATGAAATCGTACTGGTCTGGCATCTCTCTTTACCCCCATCTGGAATAAGGATTTCCATTCGGATCATCGGGCCCATCCTTTTTCGGCAAATAATCCGTAAATGGCATCGTATCGGACAGGAACGTCTTGCACTGTTTGATAAACTGCCTTTCCGTTCCTTTTCGTTTGCACTGCAGCGCGTAGTTCTTTGCAGCAGTAAGCAGATCTTCTGCACTGTAGCCATTCTTTAACCGCGCCATGTACTTCTTATAGGCAGAGCCTTTTTCGTCTTTTCGGGGATACGCAAGCCAGAACTCCTCAAACGGCTTCGAATACTGAATGCTCCCATCACTCTCTCCCGGAACAGGTTCATCTCCACTACCGGCTCCGCGTCTGGCCGCTGCCTTCCGCTTTGCGTCCTTCTCGCGTCTCGCCTGTGCCGAAAGCCAATCGGACTGCCATGTTTCCCAGTCGTGGATGACAAGCTTTCCTTCAGCATTGTCGATCCACCCGGTTTCAATGAGAGCAGTCACAACATCGTTCGGGTCAAGACTGCACCCAACGCCTACACCGTAAAGGTATCTGGCGATATCCTCCTCGCTGGCATTCAGGATTTCGCCAGCCTCGTTCGTGTTGTTCTGCCCCCAGAGCCAGAAGAAAACGAGGATTCCCAATGCCTCAAACGAGGATGTATTTAATCTCTTGCGCAGATCGCGCAGCTTGGGTCCATCAACTGTCGAATACACAGACAAATACCTCCCGTTTGACACATCTTCCACTCCCTCCTGCTCCTGTTTGAAGCCTTTCATTCGTCACTCGGTTCAAGGTCAGTCACCTCGCCGGTCTCCTGGTTTACGTCCTTTCCGTCAAGCGCCCGTTTGAGAAGATCACCCATAATCTCTGCAAAAACAGACACTGGCATCTTCACTGTGCTGTCGCGGCCATGATCCGCAAGGATCTCTTTGAGGACATCGTTTCCACTTGCTCCAAAATGCTCCTTTGCGGTTCGAAATAGCTGCTGTCTCTGCTCCTGCGAGATTTCAGGATCATCGGGAGTATTGTCTGCAGCAGGTCCAACAGGCTCGGTGTCGATTGCAGTTGCTGGAATCGCTCCGGAAGCAATCATTTCATCCTCGGAGTACACGCCTTCGTAGTCCTTCGGGAACGCTTCTCTCACGCACTGGCTGATTGCGACCTTGTTAATCATGGTCGCGGGCTTCGATTTCCAGTTTGCCATTCCTTTGTTGTACTCAGCAAAAGCGACCTCTTTGAATGCAGTGCGCTCAACATCCTGTCTCATGAAGTGGACTCTGCACCATCCACCAATCAATGCCTCCCCCGGATACAGGCAGCACCCCTCTTTCTGGATGATCTGATTCCCTCTCTGGACGACGATGCCATCCTCTTTGAATAAATAGTTCGGATGCTCCCATGCGCGGCGCATGTAAGTTTCTTTGCCGATTACAGTCTGCGCAGGATCGTCCTTGCTGTATTTGATGAGGTAGATTTCTCCACCGACGGTAGGGTTGAGTTTGAGCTGTTTGCAGGTGTTCATGAAGAAGACAATCTCCTGGTCACTAACCAGTTCAGATCTTCCCCGAACCAGGTACTTCTTCACAAACGGAAGGTCGAGCTCGACGTGTGTCCCCATGACGTCGTAACTCGCACAAAGGGCGTTTTGTTCTGCTTTCGTAAGTTCTGCTGCCATTTTTCTGCTTCCTTTCTAAATTACTTTCTAAGCGAAACAACATTCGTTTCCTTGATCTTGATTCCCGGAATCTGAATCATTCCTTTGGTGGTACGCACAAGCTTGAGTACAGCTTTCAGATCAACCGGCCGGATTTCATATCCAGAAACCGAGATTGGGACAAGTGCAGGATCTACCGACTCGATCTCCCAGTCCTTCTTCACGGACACGCCGGCAGTCTTTGCCGGAGCGGAATATGCAATTCCGGTCTTGGCGTAGTCATCCATGACCTCCGCATCCGACATTGCATAGGCCGCAGCCTCGTAGTTTCCGGCCTTCTCAAGGTCAGCAGCCTCATCCAGCTTCTTCTTTGCAGCCTCCTCAGCTTCCTTTCTAGCGGCTTCTTCTGCTGCCTTCCGGCGGCGTTCCTCTTCCATGCGGTACTCGCTCATGGTCTGCTTGACAATTTTCTCAGCGGATTCCAGCGGATCGAGCATCTGCTTCTTCCGGGAGAGCACTTCATCGTAGGCTCTCTTCGCAGACATCCGCATGGGTTCGAAGAATTCCTTCACCTGTGCCTGTTTTGCCTTGATCGATCTGCCGAACTCAGCAGCAGCTTTACACTGTGCCTCGTTCTGGATGATAATGTTCCGTGCATGCTCTTCGACGGTGTAGACCTCTTTGCTGAGAGCAACCTCCGTGTCAAGGGCCTGCGCGGATGTTCCGGTGATGATTTCCATGTCCTTTCCTCCTGTTTCCGCTGCAGTTCTTATGCAGCTTTGTGTGTATAGTCGTAAACGGTTTTCAGAGCTCCGAACACTCTCCAGCGTTCAGGATCGTACCGCTCAAACTTCATGATCTTGTAGGTCCCATCTTTTTTGAGATGGAGGATTTGCTTTGCCTGAATCTCGAGGCCGTCTGTTTTGAATGCCTGCGCATAGGCTTCGAGCTGGACGCCGCAGGCCATCTCCTCCAGATTGTACGTTGACTTGATATCAATCAAGGTAAGAGCACCATCTACAATGGCAACAATGTCTGCCGTGCCTGCATACCGCATGACTTTGTGATACAGGCGGGTTTCCGAAGCAAGTATCTCAGGGGAATAATCCTCGTGCCATTTCAGGAAAGCATCCATATATCCGGAATATCCAGCTGAAATGTCAACAATCCCGAATTTGATAAAGTTCTCACAGGCATTATGGACGATAGTTCCTTTGTCCGCCGCTGCATTGAGCGTTCTGGCATCCACTCTGGAGTAAATGAAGCTGGACAGCGGCTGCATGATTTTCGTTACGCTTGGGAGTTCCATCCCGCGCAGCGTGTAAATGTGCTTCTGTTCCTCAAATTCAAGTTCAGGGAACTGCGGGATTTCAATCTTCGTACTCATCATTGCCACCTGCCACGCTCCTGACAGCTCCGTACTTTTTCAGAAGGATCTCCGGAGCAGCCTCTTCGAAACAATCTTCGTGATAATGATCTCCGTTGAAAACGACTTGATCGTCGCCCTCGCAAATCGGATCACCGCAAAACTTGCACTTGCAGACCTCAGCAGGTTCTGGCGGCTCTAGGCCAAAACTGACGTTGTACGACATCTGTTCATCTCTCCAATCGCTTTAATTCCAGCCCACATGGCATGGTTTCCAAGTTCACACTCGAACAGCAGCGGGAAGTAGTCCGGACCCTTTTTGAGATACGCAAGCTTTCGCATCGTGTAATCTAGGACCTCGCTGACTTCATCTGGTTCGAAATGGATCTGTCGCTCTTTTTCCACGGCATGTACGATGTTGATAATCTGCTCCTTAGCCAAATGTTCCATCGAGCACCATCTCCTTTGCAATTCCACGCTCAAGCAAGTCGTCCATATAGCTGATAATCGATCTGCTGTATCCGCTGCTGTAATATCCTTGATTCCAGAGCTTTGCAGCTCCTGCCTCGCCGCAGTTATAAGCCATGAGTGCAAGGTTGTAGTCGCCGTACCTCCGGATCAGATCACTGATCATATACGTCCCGGCGTAGATGTTGTCCTCCGGATCGAATGCGATATCTTCTACGCCAATATCTTCAAGGTCCACGCAGATCCAGTGGAAATTGATGCTTGCGACCTGCATAAGCCCATAGCACTCGGCGTTGTACGCAGTCTCGCAAAAGCTGCTTTCCTTCCAGATCATTGAAATCACGAGCGCATACGGCACGTCAAACCGGTTTGCTGCATCCCTGGCTACCATCTGCAAATCATAGGAAAGCGGAATCTCGTCGCTCACATAGCCTTCCTCGAGCAGCTTGGCTTCCTCGTCGTAGGTGCTTTCTTCCTCCTGCTCATCGACTTCCTCCGGCTCGTCAAGGTCGACCAACGTGTACTCTATGTACTTGACGGATGGGATTCTGGACATTTTGCATTCCATCTGGTCTGTCGGCTCCTGCTCGATGACGATTTCTTTCTCGTCATCGACAAAGCCAAATGCCCTGAGTGAAGCAGCTGTGCTTGCATACACAAGCATTACGCAGACTGCAGCGACGGCCACAATGCTGACGGCCGAAAACAGGCATCTCAGGACCAAAAGCGCTTTCTTCATTTCGCTTTCACCTCTCTCTCGTGGTCTGTCATGACCTGGGATCCGAGCATTTTGAGCTCAGTTGCTGACAAAATGAGCTTATCGGCGTAATCGAGGATTTCCTTCAGGCTGGGGATTTCATCTTCTGTGATCTCCCCGTCCTCCGCTATTGAAATCAGCTCACGCTTGACATCTTCCAACTTGCCGGGATCAAGAAGATTGATGAGCTTCAGTGTCGTTCTCTCGACCGGCGTCATTGCAGTCGCAATCGGATAGTTGCATCCGATCGGACATTCTTTCTTGCAATACAGGCTGAGCAAATAGGGAGCATTGTACAAGTCAGACATAAGCACGACCAGGTCAACCGGAACACACTTGTGAAGGCCAAGCTCAATGTTCTTGACTGTATCTACCGATACGCCCAGTGCTTCCGCTGCTCCCTCTCTGCTGCAAAGCCTGTCGTTCCACTTTGCCGCTTCTATTCGGGCTTTATAATACACATTACCTGCCGCTTTCGTGGCTCCACGTCCCATTTTTATTCCCTCGCCTTTCTGCTAGAATAAATACATAGATAAGACATGATTGCAAATGGTGCAACAAGAGTTGCATTCATTGCAACTCTTTCTCAAAAAAATTAGGGTCTAATATCCGTATGGATTTTATCTCGGCTTTCTTGTTTCAGTTGCCCGCCGAGGAAAACCTCATTGAAGTCCTCAAGATCAAGCCCAAGTTTGTCAGCAACCAGAATGGCCTCGTTAATCGAAAAAGGAACTTCGCCGCTTTCCTTCTTGACATACGACGATTTCGACTTGTTTATTAGCTCGGCCATCTGCTGCTGGCTGTATCCGAGCATAATCCTTCGTCCTTTGATGACTCTTGCTCCTTTGATTTCCAGTTGCTTCATTTTACCTCCTCCTTCCTTTTATGGAATCTATATACTAATCGTAGCATACCAATACTAGTTGTCAATAATAAAATTACGTAAAGTTGTAATTTAATTGTTATTATGTTCAAGCAGGTTGATGTTTTCGGAAAACTAATGTATGATATATAAAAAACGAGGTGTTTGTATGGTCAAGTTTAATCAAGATGAAGTCGGAAAAATCTTAAACGAAAGATTGTCAATCATCATGCAACAGCGTGGGATGTCTTCTATCGATTTATCAATAAAATCAGGAATAATGAAGTCAGGGATATGTAGATATCTTAATTACCCGAAATATAAAGTGCTGCCGTCTTTGACAACTCTGTGCGCGATCGCACAGGCATTGAATATATCAATAGACTGGCTGCTCGGAACCTATGAAAACTGCGATTACGCATCTACATCACCGGAAAACGTGAGCTTAATCTATACATACAGCGTTGCATCTGAAGCCGATAAGAAAATCATCGATACGATTATCGGCAAGTATCAGAAAGAGAAGGTTCAGGAATGAGTTCGAACCAGTTCGTATCGTCACCTTCCGATAAGTTTATTTCTTCTATCGGTAGTAGAGAAACATCTGCTGCATTGCAAGATCTCATTACACAGACTGCTTCGTGCTCTCCGATCTTTAGAATCGATGAATCACCAAATCAGTTGTGCATTCTTTTTACTGCAGACGGCGGAAAGCGGTTCTCGGCTTTTATGACCTTCATCGTCAGGTCTGGAAACGTCTCTTGCACAGTATCAAAAAAGGGAATGTACGAAGCCATGGATAACTCCGGCTGCTTTGCGTTCGATTCGAGTGATTATATAAACGAAGTCTACAGTGTAGCTGGTGCTGATCCTGCAGCACCGTCTGTAGAGTTCGATGCATCCTTGCTGATAGATCAATCAGAGAAGATCCTGAGTGCTGTGAAAAAATTTGCTCATACAATCACGGATGGCTATGAGCTTACGTCGGTCGTTTCTTAGTCGTTTATTGGTTGCTTATTGGTTGTTTATTTCTATCATAAACTGTGAAAATCCCAAAAGTATATGTTACTTTACCAGAGGCTTTTCGCAAGATATTGCAGGATATCGAAGATATTTCAGAACATTTCACGTGGTTTTGATTGGAGCTCATAATTCGTAATCAGCAGGTCGCCGGTTCAAGTCCGGCCACTAGCTCCAGAAACCGGTG
>ENA-OROL01000983-OROL01000983.1-human-gut-metagenome-genome-assembly--contig:-NODE-983-length-25362-cov-4.223495_pt1 | contig 25362 bp, 16 predicted proteins | sample MGYA00242128_ERZ509048 | MGnify/ENA primary metagenome ERZ509048 (study PRJEB26280, sample SAMEA2338750) | human gut metagenome | biome: human gut; feature: human-associated habitat; material: faeces...
ATCATTGTAAATTGGGAGAACAGCATGGAGCTTGTGGAAAAACTGAAAGAATCTGGCTGTACCTATCCCTTGATGAAGCAACTGGCTAAATTTACAGTAGGCGTTCATAGTTCCGATTTTGACAAGTTGGTCAGCTATGGTGCTATTGAGGAAGTATTAGAGGGTATCTATGTGTTGACAGACAGGGTACAGTATGACAAAAATACGGGTCTTAGCCTTGACAACCATTGGATGGAAGAGCTATTAATGATATAAAAATAAATGAATAATATGGACTATACAGATAAAGAATATTGTCTGGAGGTGTGGGGCGATTGGGCTTGTTTCACTCGTCCGGAATTGAAAGTAGAGCGTGTGAGTTACGATGTCATAACGCCATCGGCGGCACGCGCCATCTTTGAAGCGATACTGTTTAAACGCTATGCCATGCGTTGGCAGGTAACAAAGATTGAGGTACTCAGACCTATTAAATGGGCTACCATTAGACGGAATGAGGTGGGGGCAGTTGCCAGTAAATCACCTATCATTATTGAAGATAAACGTCAGCAGAAGAACACGTTGCTTCTGCTGGATGTGCGTTACCGAATTTATGCTAAGTTAGTATTTATTCCGGTAAAAGACCGTCCGAAAGAGGCTTTTGCCAAGCATCAGCCAAGTGCCGACGAGAATCCTATGAAGTATTATCAGATGTTCGAACGCAGGGCATCACAAGGGCAATGTTTTACGCAGCCCTATCTCGGATGTCGTGAGTTTTCTGCAAACTGGAAGTATATTGAAAGTACTGATAATCTTGATTATCCCTTAGCCGAAGACAGGGATTTCGGCATTATGCTTTATGATATGGACTTTGAGGAAAATCCACACAAACCGGATGCAATGTTTTATAGAGCCCAAATGAAAAAGGGAGTGATTGTTGTACCGGATAAAGATAGTGAGGAGGTGCTGAGATGATACTGAAAGCATTATATGATTATTATCATCGGAGTGGAGATGATGTGGCCCCTTTTGGTTTAGAATACAAAGAGATTGGATTTATTATTGTTATTGATAGATATGGAAAATTTCTGCGCTTTGAAGACAGGCGTATAGATAAGAAGTCGGCACAGCGGTTTCTTGTTAAGAAAAGCGTTAGCCGGTCAAGTGCCCCTGTTGCAAACTATTTGTATGACAATAGTAAATATGTATTTGGTTATTCCGATAAGGGGGATATGGAAAAGATACGTAAGTACTTTGAAGTATTTAAGGCAAAAGTAAAAGATATATATGATGCTTTTCCGGATAATGAGGACATAAAGGCTGTTTACGCATTTTATCAGCAAGACTCTTCTTTTATAGTTGAGGCTATGCAGAAGGATTCTTTATGGGATGATATAGCCAAAAATCTTAATAAGAAATATTCTACCTTTTCTTTCCTTATAGAAGGGGATACGAAAATAGTGGCTTCGAAAAGGGAATTGATAAATTTGTTTGACGAGAATCATGGCGTGGCAGGAAATCTTTGTTTGATAACAGGTAGATATTCAAAAGTTGTAGAGATTACAACTGCTACAAAGATACTTGGAAGCCAAGAAACAGCTAAACTAGTTGCATTTCAAGTTAATTCCGGGTATGATTCGTATGGGAAATCTAAAGGATACAATGCTCCAATATCAGAAGAAGCTGAATTTGCATATACAACCGCATTGAATCATTTGCTGCGTTCGGATTCTCACAATAAGTTTATGGTGGGCTCACGTACTTATCTTTTCTGGGCTTCCTCCAATAGCGAGGCTTCAAAAGAGTCCGAAAATAGTCTATTTTCTTTGTTGGGGCGGATTGAAGAAGAAAATGACGACTCAAACAGGCGCATAAAGTTAGTATATGATACTTTCCAGTCTATCTATAACGGAAAATTATCGGCAAACGATGATGACAAATTCTTCATTTTGGGTTTGGCTCCTAATTCGGCAAGAATTGCGGTAGTATATTGGAATGAGATGCCTTTGCGTGAATTTGCAGGTTTGATAAGTAAACATTTTACGGATATGGAGATGGTTGACACTCGCAAAGATAAGAAGCCGTACGTGGGACTGCATTCCATTCTTGGAAATGTTACTCTTGGAGGAAAGTCAAGTGATGCGACTCCCAACCTTCCTGATGCTGTGGTGAGAAGCATATTTCAAGGGTTGCCGTATCCGGCTTCTCTCTTTCAAGCATGTATTCGTCGCATACGTGCAGAACAATCCGTCAATATAGTGCGTGCTGCTATCATCAAGGCATATCTCAACAGACTAAACGAAAATAACAACCATAAAAAATTAGATATTATGTTAGACAAAGAAAATCAAAATCAAGGGTATCTTTGTGGAAGGCTGTTTGCTGTACTTGACAAGATACAGGAGGATGCCAATGGTATTCATTCCATTCGAGAACGCTATATGAATGCTGCATCAGCAACTCCTTCCATGGTTTTTGCCACGGTGCTCAACCTTTCCACTCATCATATAGAGAAATTGAATCCGGGTGGACAAGTGTTCTATGAGAAGCTGAAACAGGAAATTATATCCAAACTTGATGCAAAAGGATTTCCTCCACATCTTAACCTGCAAGATCAAGGACGGTTCTTTGTGGGATATTATCACCAACGTCAAGACCTTTTTATGAGTAAGGAAAATAAAGAAATGGAATAATAATTTTAAAAATATAAAGTTATGTCAGAACTAAAGAATAGAATTGATTTCGTTTACATATTTGATGTAAAAGATGGTAACCCAAATGGTGATCCGGATGCGGGTAATCTACCACGTGTGGATGCCGAAACAGGTATGGGACTTGTTACGGATGTCTGCTTGAAACGCAAGGTTCGTAATTATGTACAAATAGCAAAAGGGCTTGTGAATGGCTTTGATATATTTATCAAAGAGAAGGCAGTCCTGAATACTTTGATTGATAATGCACATGATGATTCAGAAGTAAAAAATGCAAAGGACAAAATAGAAGCAGCACGTCGTTTTATGTGTAATAATTACTTCGATATCAGAACATTTGGTGCAGTTATGTCAACAGGTAAAAATGCGGGTCAAGTTCGTGGTCCTATCCAGTTCACCTTTGCTCGTTCTATAGATCCAATTGCTGTAGCGGAACATTCTATAACTCGTATGGCAGTAGCAACAGAGAAAGAAGCGGAAAAACAAGATGGTGGCAATCGTACAATGGGACGTAAAGCCACCATTCCTTATGGCCTCTATGTCTGTCACGGCTTCATCTCCGCTAACTTGGCACAACAGACAGGATTTTCTGAAGAAGACCTTGAACTATTTTGGGAAGCTTTAAAGAACATGTTCGATGTGGATCGTTCGGCGGCACATGGATTGATGAGTGCTCAAAAACTGATAGTCTTCAAGCATGACTCCATATTGGGTAATGCTCCCGCCAACAAGTTGTTTGAATTGGTAAAAGTGGAGAAAGTCTGCGATGGAGCACCACGCTCATTCATCGACTATTCAATTACTATAGATAAGGAGAATGCTCCATCAAATGTAACTATTGAGGAACTGATATAATTCCATCGTATGTACAATGAAGACGATATGCTTATGTTGTCGGGGATTCAGCACTTTAGGTTCTGTCCCCGGCAATGGGCTTTGATACACATTGAGCAGCAATGGAACGATAATCGTCTCACCATCGAAGGACAGATTCTGCACAAGCATGTAGATGATCCGTTTTATAGACAAAAGTGTGGTGACCAGATAACATTGCGTGCGGTGAATATCGCTTCGCGTGAACTTGGACTCTATGGAATCTCTGATGCCATAGAGTTACTTCCTTCCTCATCTTTTGAAAATACGATTTTGCATCCCAACTATCCGGGGCGATGGCAACCGGTTGCTGTGGAGTATAAGCATGGCAAACCGAAAAGAAACGAGGTGGATGAAGTGCAGTTGGCAGCACAAATCATGTGTATAGAAGAAATGTATGCTATCCATATACCATACGGCTCTTTCTTTTATGGGGAGCTTCGCCATCGGGTTAATGTGGATATAACGGAGGAGCTGCGAAATATAGTCAGACAATGTGCCCGGGATATGCACGATATATTTAGTAAAGCGGTTATCCCGAAGGCTGAATATGGGAAACATTGTGACAAGTGCTCGCTGAAAGATATCTGCATGCCGGAAATGGTAAATAATTGTACTTCGGTAGATAATTACCTTACTAAAAATCTGTACCTATGAGAAAACTATTGAATACTTTGTATGTGACGACACCGGAAGCGTATCTTAGTAAGGATGGGCTGAATGTCGTTATATCTGTTCAGCAGGAGGAGGTGTTTCGTATTCCTGTCATAAATATAGAGGGCATCGTTACGTTCGGATATATGGGCGCAAGTCCCGGTGTGATGAAATTGTGTAGTGACAATGGTATATCACTCACATTTCTTTCTCCACAAGGCAGATTTATCAGCAGGGTTCAAGGTGCTACGAAAGGGAATGTTCTGTTACGCAAAAAGCAGTACCAATTGTCGGACGATGCATCTTGGTCGTTGCATGTGGTTAGGTTGATGATTGGTGGTAAGATTCAAAACTATCGCAATATATTGAGGAGATATATTCGTGATTATGGTGAGAATGAAGACATTAATAGGGCGGTGCAAGTATTGGAACGTGCCAAGCGTGATGCTTTGAAGGCTCAAGATAAGACGGAATTAATTGGTTATGAGGGGATGGCTTCGAATGCCTATTTTGAGGTATTGCCAATCTTGATACTTAATCAGAAGACTGATTTCCCATTTCATGGTCGCAATCGTCGTCCTCCCAAGGATGCGGTGAATGCCATGTTGTCTTTTGCATATACGTTGATAGCCAATGATGTTGCGGCCGCTCTCGAAACTGTTGGCCTTGATCCATACGTCGGGTTTCTCCATACACTCCGTCCGGGGCGCACATCGTTGGCCTTAGATATGATGGAAGAGTTACGTGCTTATCTTGGCGACCGTTTTATTTTGTCGTTGATTAATAAAAGACAGATTTCAGTAAAAGACTTCTTGTTCCAAGGTGATAATGGGGTTGTTATGACAGATAAAGGGAAAAAGACTTTTATTACTGCATGGCAGGCAAGGAAAAGGGAAGTGATAATTCATCCTTATCTTAATGAAAAAGTTGAAATAGGGCTTCTGCCTTATGTGCAGGCTATGTTAATGGCAAGGTATATCAGGCAGGATATTGACGATTATCCGGTATTTCTTATAAAATGATTTTTAATTATGTACATTCTTGTGACTTACGATGTGGATACTACAAGCAAAGAGGGGGCTCGCCGTTTACGATGTGTGGCCAAGGCTTGTCTGGATTATGGACAGAGGGTGCAGAACTCAGTCTTTGAGTGTGTAGTGACGGAAGCGCAATATTCTCTTCTAAAAGGGAGAGTTAGGGATATTATTGATATGTCTCTTGATAGTGTTCGTTTTTATATTCTTAGTAAAAATGAGAATAAGAGGGTGGAAGTAATAGGTGTTGAAACGGCGTATAAACTTGAGGAGGCTCTTATAATATAATGCGAATGTGGTGTGTTACAAAAAAAGTAGTATCTTCGCATGTGTTAATAATCAGTAGATTAAATTATTTGTAAAGTATTTCTTCGTTATGAAGTTGAATAATAATGATGATTCGCATAACAGTGGATTAAATTTGCTGATTTATAATATGTTATTAGATATAGAGTCACACCCTGCGTGGGTGTGTGGATTGAAACCTTTTCCGTCAGTGAATAGTCGAGATGCCATCCGTAGTCACACCCTGCGTGGGTGTGTGGATTGAAACTTTTGCGGCTTAGAAAAAAAAGAAAGCCGCCTCCTGTCACACCCTGCGTGGGTGTGTGGATTGAAACACGGGCCCATCACCACTGTACACCGAAAACTGCAGTCACACCCTGCGTGGGTGTGTGGATTGAAACATCGATTAGCAACAATGAAAATGTAGCAGATATGTCACACCCTGCGTGGGTGTGTGGATTGAAACAAACAATACTCCGTCTTCTAATGCTTCAACGAGGTCACACCCTGCGTGGGTGTGTGGATTGAAACCTACACGAAATGAATCCCGTGGAAATAACTGATGTCACACCCTGCGTGGGTGTGTGGATTGAAACAATGTAACGAAGATCCTTTTTATTGTTCGGTTCTGTCACACCCTGCGTGGGTGTGTGGATTGAAACAAAAGAGAATGTAAGTAGGATGAGTAATGTATAGTCACACCCTGCGTGGGTGTGTGGATTGAAACCCTCTTGCCGTGGCAACACCTCTATCACCAGCCGGTCACACCCTGCGTGGGTGTGTGGATTGAAACTTTTAGATTGAAACATTTCTTAGAGGCCTTATGCCGTCACACCCTGCGTGGGTGTGTGGATTGAAACCTTGTATGTGGAACTCCTTATTCTTCTTCGCCTGTCACACCCTGCGTGGGTGTGTGGATTGAAACACTTATCTCTAGCTTATCTTTAGAGATCACAATGGTCACACCCTGCGTGGGTGTGTGGATTGAAACATATATCAATTGATAACAATGTGCTCCCTTATAGTCACACCCTGCGTGGGTGTGTGGATTGAAACTTCGAGGTGGTGACTCTACAGACGGTACTGTTATGTCACACCCTGCGTGGGTGTGTGGATTGAAACGATGCCATGTATCTGTATGACTGCTACTGCGAGGGTCACACCCTGCGTGGGTGTGTGGATTGAAACCGAGGAAACCGCACAACTCGAGCACCTCAAGCAAGTCACACCCTGCGTGGGTGTGTGGATTGAAACATCGAATAGCGTCCAAACGGGGTGGCCGATTTCGTCACACCCTGCGTGGGTGTATATGGATTGAAGCATTGTTCACTCGTTGGTCAAGTTTATGGAAGAATTGTAAGCATTCGGCCTCTTGTGTATTTCTCTTCAAACTGTTATAAAGTCAAAAGCCAAACGAAGTACGTTAGGCTTTTGACTTTGTTATGACTGGAAAAAACACGCACAATCCCGGATGCTTATCTTTTGTCTGTCTTCTTTTGTGGTTTCACCTAGGTGACAATACATTGGCATCTAAGTGGAGAGGCGTAGTCACCCAAGTGATACGCTTGCTTCACCTTGGTGAAACTATAAATTCAACTAAGTGTTTCAAAGCAAATATATTATATTTTTACTATACTATCCCTTGTTGTTTATTTGTTATATTATTGATTATTAATGTGTTGTTATCTGTTTGTATCGATTGTTTTTCTTGTCTTTATAAGATATATTAAAACATAAACTAACATGAAAATTGGTATAATTGACCTTTGTAAACAAATAGAAGATCCTAGGATGAACCGCAAAAAAGTCCATAAAATGGAAACTATTATCTATATATCCATTGCTGCTGTAATCTGTGGCGCCCAGTCTTGGAATGAGATTGAGGAATTTGGCAATGCGAAAATTGCTTTTTTCAAAAGTCGCATACCTGACCTGGAGTTCATCCCTAGTCATGATACTTTTAATAGATTCTTCAGTATAATAAAGCCCGAGTATTTTGAGTTGATCTTTCGTAATTGGGTAAAACAAGTTTGTCAGGAGGTGAAAGGCGTTGTAGCTATAGATGGCAAGCTCATGCGTGGTCCAAGCCAATGTGATGGAGAGCATACTACGGGAAAAGAAGGATTCAAATTATGGATGGTTTCCGCCTGGTCTGCCGCTAATGGAATTTCTTTAGGTCAGGTGAAAGTAGATGACAAAAGCAATGAGATTACAGCTATTCCATTGTTGATTAACTCTTTGGAACTAAGTGGTTGTATTGTTACAATTGACGCGATGGGATGCCAGAAAGATATAACCCAGACCATTATTGAGCATGATGCAAATTATATTATCGCTATAAAGGAGAATAAGAAAAAAATTATCAACCGGCTAAACAAATCATTGACTATTATCAGGATAGAGATGAAATAATCAATAGAGTCATCAGGCATGTGTCGGAAAATGCCGGACATGGAAGGATTGAGAAAAGAACCTGTACTGTAGTCAGTTATGGATCTATAATGGAGAAAATGTTCAAGAAGAAACTTGTGGGGTTGAAGTCTGTTGTAAGGATAAAGTCGGAAAGAACAATAGTCGCAACAGGGGAATATACTCAAGAGGTCAGATACTATGTAACTTCACTTGATAATACCAAACCGGAGGAGATTGCATCTGCCATCAGGCAGCATTGGTCTATTGAGAATAATCTTCATTGGCAACTGGATGTTACCTTTCGAGAAGACTACAGTAAAAAGGTGAAAAATGCTGCCGGAAACTTTTCGGTGGCAACAAAGATGGCGCTTACCACACTTAAGAATGAGAAAACAACAAAAGGAAGTATGAATCTGAAAAGACTAAAAGCGGGATGGGATGAAAACTATTTGTCACAACTTTTGCAGGACAATAATTTTTAATGCGTCGGTCCTGTAGTTTGGTTGAGCAATCATGAAGGAATTTTGATGTAAACCTGTTCCTATCCTTACGTAACTACATCCCTATGTTTGTATCGTATAATCGGGAGATATGCTTTGTGCTATCGGTATAAATCCGTAAAGGCTGCATTGGGCATGACATGGAAGAGAAAAAGCCTGAAAAACGGCTGTCTCTTGAATTTCGGGAAATAGATAAATGTTAATGTATATATCTGATAATAAGTAATATATGTCTGTGTGAGAAAGTAAACACTGTGAGGGCATGAGGGCATTTATGAGAGCATAAAGATGATACACTCATAATATAGTGCATTGTTAATGAGATGATTATCATCGTTAATGAGGGCATGAGAGCATATTGTCTTCCAACTTGTTCTGCAAATCTGTATAAGAAATATGCCTCTTTGAAATCTATAGAGTTAGAAAAATTACTGTATTCTTAGGTTATAGATGTCTTTAGACGGATAGGGTAATATTTTATCGCACCTATTTTGTATTTTTGTAAAAAGGAGCGTTTTGTATGAAGAACATAATCAGAAAGATAAGAACCTACTATTCTGTTTCGGGGTAAAGCGTTGGGAACATTGACACAACTTTTGGAGAGGCATATATTCCCGGCAGAAACACTTCTTATCATCATATCAGTTATGAAGTGATAGGGTACAAGGATATAATAGGATGTACGGGTTCCTATTAAGGGGCAAAAAAGAATAGAAGTAAGGGTAAGTAGTCTTTTAATTCTTTCCGTAATTGTTTTAGTGCCTGTTGAATTCTGTAATCTACCGTTTTGGAAGATATATTCTGTGATTTCATTGAATGAAAATAGTAATTTAAAACAGAATCCCGGATACGAAAATTGATACTTAATGTGGGGAAGAGAAAATTCCTATATGCTCTTCCCTATATTTTTATAAATTTATTGTAAGTGTAAAAAGCACCGTAAATACGATAAATAATACAGGCTTTATGGACGAATTTCCATATTATTGTATCTTATTCTATGGAATCCAATCCTATTTCGTCTTATTTTTGCAATATTGAAAATAAAAACTATGAAATACAAAAAACTCATTTCTTTTCTAGCTTTCTTTTTAGCTGTTTTGTCAGTATATGGACAGAACCCTTTTATCTTGAAATCAGGTGAACCGGTGACTATTGCCTGTGGTAATTCAGAGGAAGAAGTTGTACATACAGCTTTGAATTTGCTCAATCGTGATGTAGAGTCTGTTTTTTCTACCCGCATAATCGTTACTCCGGAAAGTAAAAAAGGAATGATTATAGTCGGAACCATCGGACAAAGTGATTTGATCGATAAGGCAGGTGTTGATTTATCTCCTATAAAAAATAAAAAAGAAGCTTTTCTGCTGGCTGTTTCTTCCACTGGTAAATTAGTTATAGCCGGCAGTGACAAGCGTGGTACTGCATACGGCGTCATGGAACTTTCACGGTTGATAGGCGTTTCTCCATGGGAGTGGTGGGCAGATGCGACCCCTGCAAAGAAAGAGATTTTTCAACTACCGGCTTCTTATCGGAATATGCAGTCTCCTTCCGTAGAATATCGGGGGATTTTTATCAACGATGAGGACTGGGGGCTTACCCCTTGGAGCTGGCAGACATACGAGCCAAGTGATGTGAAAGGACAAATCGGTCCGAAAACACATGAGCGGATTTTTGAGTTATTGCTTCGTCTGCGTGCCAATACCTTCTGGCCGGCTATGCATGGCTGTTCTGTACCTTTTTATTTTACACCGGGCAACAAAGAAGTGGCTGATAAGTTTGGTATTTTCATTGGAACTTCTCATTGTGAACCGATGATGCGGAATACCAATGGTGAGTGGAAACGGGATGGAGTGGGAGAGTATGACTATGTTCACAACAGTGCTCATGTCTTGTCCTTTTGGGAACAACGTGTAAAGGAGGTTGCAGGGTTGGATAATCTGTATACTTTAGGTATGCGTGGCGTGCACGACGGTGCGATGAATGGTGCTAAGACCATAGAAGAACAAAAAGCCGTTCTGACTAAAGTGCTAAGGGATCAGCGCGATTTGTTGACTAAATATGTAAATAAGGATGTGACCCAAGTGCCTCAAGTCTTTATTCCTTATAAGGAAGTGTTGGATGTGTACCATGCAGGGTTGCAAGTGCCCGATGAAGTGACGCTGATGTGGTGTGATGATAATTATGGTTATATCCGTCATTTCCCTACAGCAGAAGAACGTGCCCGTAAGGGAGGAAACGGAGTGTATTATCATGTGTCCTATTGGGGGCGTCCGCATGATTATCTTTGGCTGGGAACTGCCCATCCTTCCTTGGTATACCAGCAAATGTCTTTGGCATACGAGCGGGGTATACAGAAAATGTGGATATTGAATGTCGGAGATATTAAACCGGCTGAATATCAGGTAGAACTTTTCTTGGATATGGCATGGAACTTGGAAGAGGTGAAGCAGCAGGGGATTGCTGCTCATCAACGTCATTTCCTGGAGCGTGAGTTTGGAAAAAATAGGGCTGACCGGTTACAGCCTGTCATGCAGGAAGCTTATCGTTTGGCTTATATCCGTAAGCCGGAATTTATGGGGAATACCCGCACGGAAGAGAAGGATCCTAAGTTTAAAGTGATCAGTGATTTGCCTTGGAGTGAGCAGGAAATCAATGAACGTCTGGCAGCATATAGACAATTGTCAGATAAGGTGGAGCAGGAATGGCGTGCGCTTCCTGCACAGAAAAAAGAAACTTATTTTCAGTTGGTGAAGTATCCTGTCCAGGCGGCTGCTCAGATGAATAACAAACTGCTGACAGCCCAGTTGGCGCGTCGTGGAAAAGCTGATTGGGCGGATAGTGACAGGGCATATGACAGTATAGTTTCATTGACAAAACGCTATAACACAACAAAATGGAACCGTATGATGGATTTCCAACCACGCAGACTTCCGGTTTTCAACCGGGTGGAAAGAAAGGCACTATCGTCCGGGTTGCCTGAAAAACGTCAGGCTGTCTATACATGGAATGGCGCTGATTGCGCTGAAGGGGTATCGGCAATTTGCGAGGGGCTAGGCTATGAAGGGAAGGCGGTAGCCGTGTCAAAGAATAAAGAACTGACTTTTGAATTTACTGCATGGGAAACGGATTCTGTAGAGGTGGAAGTACGATTGCTGCCTAATCATCCGGTGGAAGGAGAACGGTTGCGTTTTACCATTTCATTGGATGGAAGTGCCACGGAGGCTGTTTCGTATGAAACCAAAGGACGCAGTGAAGAATGGAAGGAGAATGTTTTGTGTAATCAGGCTGTCCGCCGGATGGTTCTTCCTGTTGCACGGAAAGCTTCCTATCGTTTAATTTTTACTGCATTGGATGAAGGTGTGGTATTGGATCAGATATACCTTTATACACCTCGGATAAAATAGGATGAACGAAGATATTCAGGGTATTTGTGCATACGGAAATTACAATGAAAAACAACTGATAAAATGAAGAAGACTTTTTTTAAATCCTTGGCTGGTATTGCGGCCGTAGCTTTTGCCGTATCATGTACGGCACCGGATCCAAAGTATAAAACGGTGGTTGTCGATGCTCCTTTTGCTATGGAACCCATCAAAGAATGTGTTTTTCCCGAACAAGATTTTTCCATTGTGGATTATGGTGCGGTGAAAGGTGGGGAAACAGTGAATACGGAGGCCATCGCCAAAGCCATCGCAGCTTGTAATAAGGCCGGAGGAGGTCGTGTGGTTATTCCTGAAGGGGAATGGCTGACAGGACCTGTTCATTTTAAAAGTAATGTAAATCTTCATTTGGAAGAAAATGCCATATTACGCTTTACAGATAATCCCTCTGATTATCTGCCTGCTGTGATGACTTCATGGGAAGGTATGGAATGTTATAACTATTCTCCGTTGCTGTATGCTATGGATTGTGAGAATATTGCTATTACCGGAAAAGGGACACTGGCTCCTATCATGGATACTTGGAAAATCTGGTTCAAACGTCCTAAACCTCACATGGATGCTTTGAAAGAGTTATATACGATGGCTTCTACCGATGTACCTGTAGAACAGCGTCAGATGGCAAAAGGAGAAAACCATCTTCGTCCTCATCTGATTCATTTCAACCGGTGTAAAAATGTGTTGCTGGATGAATTCAAGATTCGCCAGAGTCCTTTTTGGACTATACATCTTTATATGTGTGATGGTGGTATCGTACGTAATCTGGATGTAAAGGCTCATGGTCATAACAATGATGGAATTGATTTGGAAATGAGCCGCAACTTCTTGATAGAGAACTGTGTGTTCGATCAAGGGGATGATGCTGTGGTTATAAAGGCAGGGCGTAACCAGGATGCATGGCGTCTGAATACTCCTTGTGAGAATATTGTGATACGCCATTGTGATATATTGAAAGGACATACGTTACTGGGAATCGGTAGTGAAATGTCTGGTGGTGTACGGAATGTGTACATGCACAATTGTACGGCTCCCGATTCTGTATTCCGTCTTTTCTTTGCCAAAACCAATCATCGCCGTGGTGGATTTATTGAAAATATCTGGATGAAAAATGTGAAGGCGGGAAAGATGCAACGTGTACTCGAAGTGGATACGGATGTGCTTTACCAGTGGCGTGATTTGGTACCTACCTATCAGGATAGCATTACATTCATCAACGGACTTTATATGGATAGTGTGACTTGCGACCGTACCGAGGCTGTTTATGATTTGAAAGGCGATGCCCGTCTTCCTATCAAGAATGTGGAAATAAGGAATGTGACTGTGGGGGAAGTGACAAAGTTTGTGAAGAATGTGGTAAATGCGGAGAATGTGGTGGAGGAAAATATAATTTACAAGGAGAAACAAGATAAACAATGAAAACACAAAAAAAACTATGGAGTGCTTTAGCAGCTCTGTGTGTGGCAACCGGTACGGTTGCCCAACCGGCCTACAATTATTCCAAACTGCAAAAAGAGCAGTTGGGGCGTGGCGTTGTGGCCATTCGTGAAAATCCATCGGACGTAGTGGTGTCGTGGCGTTACCTGTCTTCCGATCCGATCAATACTTCTTTCAATGTATATAGAAATGGAGAGAAAATAGCGGAAGTCCCCCATTCTACAGGTACTTTTTACCTGGATACTTACTCAGGTAATGAAAAAGCGGTATATACTGTAAAATCGGTGATAAATGGGGTTGAAACAGGTAAGTTGAATGGAAATTATACTTTGCCGGCTAATGCTCCGTCAGGTTATATCGATATTCCTCTGGACAGACCGGCGGAAGGTGTGACTCCTTCGGGACAAAAATACACCTATAGTCCTAATGACGCATCTATAGGTGATGTGGACGGCGACGGTGAATATGAAATTATCTTGAAGTGGGACCCCTCCAATGCACATGATAATGCACATGACGGTTACACCGGAAATGTTTATTTTGACTGTTATCGTCTGACCGGAGAAAAACTATGGCGTATTGACCTAGGGCATAATGTCCGTGCCGGAGCACATTATACCCAGTTTATGGTGTTTGATTTGGATGGAGATGGTAAAGCAGAAGTAGTCATGAAGACTTCTGATGGAACAAAGGATGGAAAAGGAAAGATAATAGGTGATGCCAAGGCTGATTACCGTGAACCGGGTATCACAGACGGAAATTCCCACGGGAATACACCTCGTAACCAAGGACGTATCCTGACCGGTAACGAATACTTAACCGTATTCAACGGACTGACAGGAGAAGCGATGAAAACAATTGATTATGTTCCGGCTCGTGGTAAGCTGACCGACTGGGGAGACAACCGTGCCAACCGCAGTGACCGTTTCCTGGCTTGTGTAGCTTATCTGGATGGAGTACATCCCAGTGTGGTGATGTGCCGTGGATATTATACCCGCACTGTGCTGGCGGCATTCGACTGGGATGGCAAGAACTTGAAACAGCACTGGGTGTTCGACAGCAATAATCCGGGGTGTGAAGACTATGCCGGGCAGGGTAACCATAATCTTCGTGTAGGCGATGTGGACGGTGACGGATGTGATGAAATAATGTATGGTTCTTGTGCCATTGATCATGATGGAAAAGGATTGTATTCTACCCGTATGGGGCATGGAGACGCTATGCATCTGACACAATTTGCTCCCGGATTAAAAGGCTTGCAGGTTTGGGATTGTCATGAAAATAAGAAAGATGGTTCCACTTTCCGTAATGCGGCTACGGGTGAAGTGCTGTTTCAGGTGAAAAGTAGTATAGATGTAGGCCGGTGTATGGCTGCTGATGTTGATCCGCGCAATCCGGGAGTGGAGATGTGGTCATCCGATTCAAAAGGAGTACGTAATATAAAAGGTGAAGTGATTCGTCCTGACCTCAAGAGCTTTTCAGTTAATATGGCTGTATGGTGGGATGGAGATTTGCTTCGTGAGTTGCTGGATAAAAACAGGATAACCAAGTATGATTGGGAAGACGATGTATGTCGTCCGTTAATGATATTTGATGGAACGGATTCAAATAATGGTACGAAGTCCCATCCTTGTTTGCAGGGAGATATAATAGGTGATTGGCGTGAGGAGGTGCTGCTCCGTACGGAAGATAATTCGGCACTTCGTCTGTATGTGTCGCGGATACCGACTGAATACCGTTTTCATACTTTCTTGGAAGATCCGGTGTATCGTATCAGTATCGCTACTCAAAATGTGGCATACAACCAGCCTACCCAGCCTGGTTTTTATTTCGGACCGGATTTGAAAGAGGGGATATTTAGAGGTTATGAATTTAAAAATGAATAAAGACTATATACCATGAATCTGAAAACATTAAGCATGATGGGCGCTCTGTTGCTGCTGGCTGGAACGGGTGCGAATGCGCAAAAGAAGAAAGAAGTACTGAATGATTCGAATACGCCGTTACATTTGTTGCAACCTGCATACAAAGTGCCTTACGGTATGCTCACTACAGAGGAGATAAAGGCCGATATGGATCGTGTCCTTCGTTATTTGGAAAAGAATACTCCGACTCGTGTCGTTGATAAGAATACAGGTAAGGTTATTACGGATTATGCCAATATGACGGCTGATGCACAGCTGGAACGAGGTGCTTTCCGTCTGGCAAGTTATGAATGGGGGGTGACTTATTCAGCTATGTTGGCTGCTGCTGAGGCTACGGGGGATCAGGCTTATTATAAATATGTAACAGATCGTTTTCAGTTTCTGGCCGAGGTTGCTCCGCACTTCCGTAAGGTATTGGAAAAGTATGGAACTGTAGATCCGCAGATGAAACAAATTCTGACTCCTCATGCATTGGATGATGCCGGGGCGGTGTGTGCGGCTATGGTCAAGGTGCAGATGAAGGAAAATTCACCGGAACTTAAGCCGTTGATTGATAATTATATGGATTTTATTGTGAATAAGGAGTATCGTCTTGCTGATGGAACATTTGCCCGTACCCGTCCACAACATAATACGCTGTGGTTGGACGATATGTTTATGGGTATTCCGCCGGTAGCTTGGTATTCATGTATTGCCGGTGATAAAAAGCAAATGTATTTGAGCGAAGCTGTACGTCAGATATTTCAATTTGCGGACCGTATGTGGGTACCCGGGAAAAACCTTTTCCGTCATGGATGGGTGGAAGGTATGCAGGATCATCCTGCTTTCTATTGGGGACGTGCCAATGGTTGGGCGTTGTTGACTATGTGTGAGGTCTTGGATGTGTTGCCGGAGGATTATCCTCAGCGCGATAAAATACTGGAGCTGTTCCGTGCTCATGTACGTGGTCTTGCTGCCTGCCAGAGTGGTGAAGGTTTCTGGCATCAGTTGCTGGATCGTAACGATTCTTATCTGGAAACCTCGGCCACGGCTATTTATGTATATTGCTTTGCCCATGCTATCAATAAAGGATGGATTGACGCTATGGCATACGGTCCGGTGGCACAGTTGGGATGGCATGCCGTTACCACCCAAATCAATGCGGAAGGTCAGGTGGACGGAACTTGTGTAGGTACAGGTATGGCTTTTGATCCGGCTTTTTATTATTATCGTCCGGTCAATGTGTATGCTGCCCACGGCTATGGACCGGTACTTTGGGCGGGTGCTGAGATGATTAATTTGCTGAACAAGCAGCATCCTAAAATGAATGATAGTGCCGTGCAATATTACCGTACGGAACAAAAGACTTCCGAACCAATTTTCCATGTAATGGATGGAGAAACTAAATAAGTAAAAACAAGGACTTTATAAAAAGGAGGAAAATACCATGAAACGTGAAGCTTTTAAAATGTTCTTGAAGCCGGGCTTCGAGAAAGAGTATGAGAAGAGACATGCAGCCATTTGGCCGGAATTAAAAAAAATGTTGTCCGATGGAGGAGTATATGATTACTCCATTTATTGGGACAAGGATACAAATATTCTGTTTGCTTGTCAGAAAACTAAAGGAGAGGAGTCTTCGCAAGATATGGGAGCCAATCCTATCGTGCAGAAATGGTGGGACTATATGGCGGATATCATGGAAGTGAATCCGGATAACTCTCCGGTTACTATTCCGCTGCCTGAGGTCTTCCATATGGATTAAAATAAAAAAGAGTGTATCGATTCATTCTGATACACTCTTTTTTTATACCTTTGCAAGACAAAAACACTGTGATAAATGATATGAAAAAACACATCTATGCTCTATGGGCATTCTTTATTCTTTTCAGTCAGAGTATTGCCGCATCAGTCGAGGTGCGTTCTACTCATATGACTACGGGAGATGGGGTCGCCAATAACTCAATTCGGTATATATATCAGGATAGCAAAGGTTTTATTTGGATGGGAACGCTGAATGGACTTAGTCGTTATGACGGGAATTCGTTTGTGACTTATCGTCCTGAGGGTGGAAATAAAATTTCGTTGATAGACCATCGAATTCGCGATTTGGAAGAAGATAAAAATGGTTTCTTATGGATTGCGACTTCTGCCGAGTTGTTTAGTTGTTATGATCTGAAGAAAGATTGTTTTGTTGATTTTACCGGTTGTGGGGAATATGAGCAACTGTATAGTTACAAGATGACTGACCGTGAAGGTAATGTCTGGTTGTGGCAGGATGGAAACGGGTGTCGTAAAGTGACTTATATGAATGGTGAATTTACATCTGTGGTTTTCAAGAAAGAAAATAATAATCTCCCTTCTAATAATATTACTTATATATCTGAGGATGAGCAAGGAAGAATATGGATTGGTAGCCATGACGGTATAGCTCAAGTGGTAGGGGACAAGGCAGTATTGGTGGAAGAAAATCATGATGCCTTCAAGATGATGTCTTTTGGTAAAGATGTTTTTTTTCTTTCGGGAACAGGAACAATTTCGTTGAAGAGAGAAGGAGAGGATAGCCGTATTGTTACCCGTTTAGGTGAAGGTAGTAAAGTATATAGTACCATGCGTTTGCAAAACGATTGGATCGTTTTTACGGAAGATGGCAGTTATGTCTTTAATTTGAGAACTCATCAGGTGAGCCGGGATACGGAACTGAATATAGCAAGAGGACAAGTTCAGATTGACAACCGGGGGAATTTCTGGATTTATAATCATACAGGTAAGGTATGGTATGTCAACGCCAAGACCAGATTTGTCAAGTCTTTCCAACTGATTCCGGCTGATAAAGTAAATTATATAGATGAGGAACGTTACCACATCGTTCATGATTCTCGTGATATTGTTTGGATTTCCACTTATGGTAACGGTTTGTTTGCTTATGATTTGGCTACTGATGAATTGCAGCATTTCGAATCCAATATTAATGGATTCAGTCATATCACTTCAAATTTCTTGCAATATATTATGGAGGATCGAGCCGGTGGTATTTGGGTCAGTTCGGAATATACGGGTATTTCTCGTCTTTCGGTCTTGAATGAAGGAGCTGAGCGTGTTTTTCCTGAAGATGAAACTTTATCAGACCGTTCAAATACCGTGCGTATGATCAACCGTATGCCTGATGATAAGATTTGGCTGGGGACCCGTCGTGGAGGATTGTATATTTATGACCCTCATTTGAAAACGATAGAGAGCAGTCGTTATTTTGATTCTAACATTTATGCTGTTGAGGAAGGGGCTGATGGTAGTATTTGGTTGGGTAGCCGTGGAAACGGATTGAGTATTGACGGAAAATGGTACACTTATCACTCGGATGATCCTCTGTCTATTGGGAATAATAATATTTTTACTCTTTACCGGGACCGGAAGAATAGAATGTGGATAGGTACTTTTGGCGGTGGATTGAATTTGGCGGTGAAGGAAAAGGATAAGTATGTATTCAAGCGGTTTTTGAACAATTTTTATAGCCAGCGCCAGATTCGTGTGATACAGGAAGACAATAATGGATGGATATGGGTGGGCACCAGTGCCGGAGTTTACATATTTAATCCTGATTCGTTAATGAATGACCCGGATAACTATATTACTTATAATTATAATAACGGTAAGTTACGTAGTAATGAAATAAAATGTATCCATCAAGATAGTAAAGGCCGGATATGGGTAGGTACTTCAGGAAAAGGCTTCAGTATGTGTATGCCAGAAGGTGATTACAGAAACTTGACTTTTGAGCATTATGATGGAAGTAACGGACTGGTAAACAGTATGGTGCAATCTATTGTTGAAGACAGGGAAGGCAAACTTTGGGTTGCGACGGAATATGGTATTTCTCGTTTTGATCCGGATACACATGCCTTTGAAAATTTCTTTTTCTCGGCATATGCGTTGGGGAATGTCTATAGTGAGAACAGTGGTTGTGTGAGTAAGGATGGCAAACTGATGTTTGGTTCTAATTATGGATTGGTTGTTATCACTCCCGGCAAAATTGTGAATAATTCCACTGTAACTCCTATGGCAGCTTTTACCAATCTTCGAATTAATGGTATTGCCATGCGCCCGGGCGATGTGGATTCTCCGTTAGACCGTTCGTTGATTTATACAGATGAAATCGAGTTGAAATATTTTCAAAATTCTTTTGTCATAGATTTCTCTACATTTGATTATTCCGGAACGAATAGTACTAAATATACGTATCGGTTGGATAATTATGATAAAGAGTGGAGTATACCGTCTTCGTTGAATTTTGCAGCTTATAAGAACCTGGCACCCGGTACTTATAAATTGCGGGTGAAAGCTTGCAATGGAGTTGGTGTGTGGGGAGATAAAGAAACGGTTTTGAAGATTATTGTTGTTCCTCCTTTTTGGAAAACTACTTGGGCTTTCTTTATTTATGCTATTTTGATAGGGGTGGCACTATATATCACTTTCAGACTGATGCGTGACTTTAATACTTTGCGTAATCGTATACAGGTGGAGAAACAGCTGACAGAGTATAAATTAGTTTTTTTCACGAATATCTCTCATGAGTTCCGTACTCCCTTGACTTTGATACAAGGAGCATTGGAAAAGATGCAGCGTGGTGGTAAAATCCCTAAAGAAATGGCTTATTCATTGAAGGTCATGGATAAAAGCACTCAGCGTATGTTGCGTCTTATCAATCAGTTGCTGGAATTCCGTAAGATGCAGAATAATAAACTGGCCCTTTCTTTGGAGGAAACGGATGTCATGGCTTTCTTGTATGAAATCTTCTTGAGTTTCAATGATGCTGCTGAGTCTAAGAATATGGATTTCAAGTTCTTGCCATCTGTAGCTTCTTATAAGATGTTTATCGATAAGGGTTATTTGGACAAAGTGACTTATAATTTGTTGTCTAATGCTTTCAAATATACACCCAGCGGTGGAAAAGTGACTTTTTCCGTGACGGTGGATGAAACAAAGAAACAGTTGGTCATATCGGTAGCCGATTCCGGTGTAGGCATTCCTAAAGAGAAACGTAATGAGTTATTTAAGCGTTTTATGCAAAGTAGCTTTTCGGGTAGTAGTGTCGGAGTCGGCCTGCATTTGACACATGAACTGGTGTGTGTACATAAAGGTACGATAGTATATACTGAAAATGAAGGTGGTGGGTCTATATTTACGGTCAGTTTGCCTACTGATATTTCTGTTTATGAGGAAAAAGATTTTCTGATTCCCCATAATGTGTTGTTGGAAGAGGAGGAAGTACATCATGCAGCTGTTCTTGCAGAAGAAATATCGGCGCAAGAAGGGGGCGTGGAACTTCCATCTGCACCACTTAATAAGCGTAAAGTACTTATTATAGAAGATGATAACGATGTACGTGAGTTTTTGAAAGAAGAAGTGGGACAATATTTTGAAGTTGTGGCCGAGGCGGATGGTCCGTCTGGATTGGAACGTGCACGTACGTATGATGCTGATTTGATAATCTGTGATGTGCTGATGCCGGGGATGACAGGATTTGAGGTAACCCGAAAATTGAAGAATGATTTTGATACAAGTCATATACCTATTATTTTATTGACAGCTATGAGTTCTGCCGAAAGTCATTTGGAAGGCGTGGAAAGTGGTGCGGATGCATATATTACTAAGCCTTTTAGCCCGAAACTACTGTTGGCACGCGCTTTCAAACTAATAGAGCAACGTGAGAAATTACGTGAGAAATTTTCGAATGATCCGAATATGGTACGACCGGCTATTTGTACCTCTGATAAGGATAAAGAATTTGCTGACAGATTACAGATGGTTATGGATCAACAGATTGGTAATGCTCAGTTTACGATTGATGAGTTTGCTTCGATGATGGGATTGGGACGAACCGTTTTTTATCGGAAATTACGCGGCGTAACAGGATATTCGCCTAATGAATATTTGCGTGTGGTGCGAATGAAGAAAGCGGCGGAGTTGTTGCTGTCAGAAGATAATCTAACGGTTGCGGAAGTCTCTTACAAGGTAGGCATCAGTGATCCTTTTTATTTCAGCAAATGCTTTAAAGCACAGTTTGGGGTGGCACCATCGGTTTATCAGCGTGGTGTGAATAATGAAGGAATAAATGAAAAAAATGAGTGATAAGGATTCAAAAAGGAACGGTATGAAAAGAAGAGATTTTGTTTGCTTGGTATCATAATATATTCTAAAATTACTGCTTGTCTTGTAATTCACGCAATACATCATTTATAATATAAGTATCACTCATTAGATGCAGTCCGTAACGGGAGTCATGTAACATGGCACATACATTTGTTTCATAAAACAGATTTAATGCTCTTTCCGGGCTTATCTCCAATCGGGCTGATAATAATAGGACGATGCGACTGATTTTTCTCCAAAGTACTTGTTCTCTCATTTGTTACCTCCTTTTCTGTCCATAGTATCCAGTGGAAAACTATTATCAAAATGTAGATATGTATCAATGAGTTGCTGATTGAGCAAACATATCTGATGATTAGGTTGTGCATATACCAATTGCCCGAGGGCTTGCTCTATGGTGATAATGTCGTTAAGGTAATCTTCTATGGTGTCAATAACCCGATCGTTTGCTACGCCTCCTTCTATAATATCATAATCTTTCCAAGGCTGTTTTCCATTCCTACTAGCGACAATAAAATTCAACCAATGCTGATCGTAAGCATCAAAACGAAGTAGCTTGAATCCAGCTTTTATAGCTGCATCCATATCAAATTCGTATACATTAATCCATGCAGTAGTACTTGCCCGTAATAGTTGTACGCGGGCAGCCCACTGTTCTGCTTGTGAGCGTAGTGAGGTTAGATAAAAACCTCTACCGAAATCTAAATCGGCACGTCCCACTTTGGCTAAAGGATGCTCTATAGAAAGGGTGGAACCATGATAAAGTGTTATTTTCATACTTTTCCGCCCTCCTGTGCTTCCCAGTTTTTCAAAGCTTCAGCCACATCCTCGCCTACATGTTTTAGGCTTTGTGTGTGCATCACTTCGTAATTGTCCAGTAGAAGACGTTTGATTAGATTCATTTTCTCTAAACGTCGGCGCATTTCCATAGGAGAAATTCCCATTTCGCGTGCTCCAGCTTCTATTGCCATGACTGCAAAGTGAATCTTTTCACTTTCTAGGATATCCGGTTGTTTACACATAAGCGTTAAAATTCAGTTTATGAACAAAGATACTTGATGGCAGGCAAATAAACAACATTGCCGGAACTTTTTTATTTGATTGTTTCGAGAAACTCAACTTCGATGATTCTCAACTGGTGTTTGCTACTGCTTTTTTCCAATTCCATTGTATTGGCCGCTATAGCCTCTACTTCGATAATCTGTCCGAAAGCATCTTTGTCACTGGTGTTTCCTTTCAAGCGGATGGTTATCGTATTGGCACGTACGGGCTTTTCTATATTGAGATGAATATATCCCAGGCTTTTATCCGTGTTTCCGCTCCAAATCAAGGTGTTGCCGGCATATACTTCCAGCGGGTAACTTCGTGAACGCCATCCTTGCAGTTTGATGCATATATCGTCTATTTCGGCATCTCTTTCCAATGTATAGGTAATCCATGCAGTGCTTAGTTTGCCGTCATTCTTCCATTCGGTCAGTTCGATATCATCGTAGCTTTTTTCAGCATCATTATTGTTGGAACCGGCTTTTGCCGAAACGATTCGTACACCCTTTTTGCTGTCTTTGTAAGAAGGGGTAGAAGGTGTTTCTCCTCTATCCAGTCTGCCTTTCAAAGTGGCCTGCGGAAGATAGGTACTCAAACCTCCGGTCACTTTTACAGGCACCGTTTCCAATGTGAGAGAGGCACTTAGAAGTCCTTTAGCCTGTGCTGTCAGAGTTACTTTTCCGGCAGCCGTCGTGCTGCGGATCAGTGCGCGGTTGATACCACATTCTACCGGAAGGTTTGTATCAAGAATATGATTGTTTTTACCTTGAGCAATACCTCCGCGCCATTCCGCCTGACCCTTGAGTGTGAACTGAATAGTGCGGTTGTCCAACGGACAACGTTGTCCGTCTTTATCTACCACTTCCACCTGTATCAATGTCATATCCGCACCGTCTGCATGAAAGCCTTCGGGGTTTTGGATAGCGGTAAGTTTCAGACTGGCAGGTTCACCGGCTGTATTTACAGCATAACGACTGATTTCTTTCCCTGCTTTATTGTAGCTGACAGCTTCCAGTTTGCCCGGTTTGAAGGCTACGTTGTCGAAAGTAAAGAGAAAATTGTATTGGCGTTTGCCTTTACCCAGGGAGTTACCATTCAGGAAAAGTTCCACCTCTTCTCCAGTAGATACTACCTGCACAGGTTTTACCGTATTTTCCGGATAGTTCCAATGGCCGATGATGTAGGTCTGGTCTTTTTCCGTATCTACCCATCCGTCCCACATTACCTGATGTGCGTAGAAAGCATCTTTTTCGATACGCATCGCGTCCGTCACTCCACTTCTTCGGTAGTTTTCCGCACCCCGGTAGTGGGTATTGGTGTCGGAGAAGATAATTTTAGTACCGCCGGAGCTGACTCTGTTACCCGTTCCGGGACGCTCACGCCAATAATCATACCAGCGGGCTATCATGGTGATGGCAAGTTCATCTTGGTTGCGGTTATAGTCAGTGGCCGGTTGTCCTTTATAAAGTGGTCCGTCACCTTCTTTATGGAAAGGATAGCTGTATTCATCCCAGTACTTTCTTAAACCTTCGTCGCGGCAATATTCGGTCGCCCACATCGGATGATGTTCGCTTCTGTTGATGTACAGCATTTCGCCACCGTATTCCGCTTCGCGGATATCCAACATTTCACGTGATCCGATGGCACGTCCGCCGAACGGGTCGTATTTGTCGCGGACAGCTTTCATTTCTATCATGTGCTCTCTGCTGATACCTTTGTTTCCACATTCATAAAATAAGATACTTGGATTATTACGGTTGTAGATGATTGCATCGCGCATCAGTTCTGTGCGTTGGTCCCATTGGCGTCCTGTACGGTCCTTTTCGGAGTCTCCTGCCGGCATTGCCTGAATCAGACCTACGCGGTCGCAGGATTCCACGTCTTGTTTCCATGGGGTAACATGCATCCAGCGTACCAGATTACCATTGCCTTTTACTACCAGGCCATTGGAGTAGTCACTAAGCCACGCCGGAACGGACAGGCCTACTGCCGGCCATTCATTACTGGTGCGCTGTGCATATCCTTTCATCTGGATCACACGATCATTCAACCAGATTTTGCCTTCTGCAAATCGTGTTTTGCGGAAACCTGTACGAGTACTTACTTCATCAAAGACTTGATTTTTATTGTCTTTCAGAGCTGTCTTTACCGTATACAGATAGCCATATCCCCAACTCCAGAAATGGAGATTATTTACTTTGGAAGCAGCTTTCACTACCCTTGTTTCTCCACCTTGTAAGGTTACTTTCTCACCTTCGAAGCTTTTCACCTGTTTGCCGTCAGCATCCAGCAAGACCACTTGGTAGCTAAATTGGCGTGGTTCACGACTGTCGTTTTTTACTTCCGATTCTGCATGGATGGTGGCAGTGCGTCCTTTTACGTCGATGTCTTTAGCATAAATATAAACTCCGGTAGTTTTCAGATTACTGTATAAAGGAAGAGTCTGATACACTTCATCTGTAACGTACAAGAATACATTCTTGGGCAGACCACCGTAGTTTGCGTTGAAGTTACGGTCGTTCCACTGGAACTTGGAGTTAGTACTTTTTTCGCGATACATCCAGTCATTGTCCGTACGTACTGCCAGTACATTGTCACCTTCTTTAATATAAGGTGTCAGGTCGAAGCCTGCCGCCATTACTCCGTTTTCGTGCTTTCCCAGATATTGTCCGTTCAAATAGAAGTCACCGGCTTGGCGCACTCCTTCAAATTCGATGAATACTTTTTGTTTTTTACCGGAAGCCGGAATCCGAAAGTGTTTCCGATACCATACCACTGTGTCCGTCAGCTGTTCGATGGACACTTTGAAGGCTTCATCTTCATTAAAGGCATGCGGTAAAGTGACCGCTTTCCACCGGCTATCGTCGAATTGAGATTGTTTAGCTTCGGGAAAGTCTCCGATTTGCAGACGCCATTCACTGTTGAAATTGTATTTTTTGCGTTCGAAA
>ENA-OROL01001002-OROL01001002.1-human-gut-metagenome-genome-assembly--contig:-NODE-1002-length-25073-cov-3.372372_pt1 | contig 25073 bp, 13 predicted proteins | sample MGYA00242128_ERZ509048 | MGnify/ENA primary metagenome ERZ509048 (study PRJEB26280, sample SAMEA2338750) | human gut metagenome | biome: human gut; feature: human-associated habitat; material: faeces...
TGAAATAGTATTCCTTACTAAGCGATAACTTTCCCATGATGAGCTTATATTTGTTAGGATTGGGAAGCCTGCTTCCACTTTCTATTCTGGAAAAGGTCTGGGGTGAACATATCCCCTCACTCACATACTCCTGTGAGTACCCTTTTTTCTGCCTTTCACGCCTTATCAGCTCATTTATCAGTTCCGTTTCCTGCCATACATCCATAATACAAATATCATCATTATCACCTATTCCGGCACTCTTTTCTTCTTCAACGAACTCATTCCACGCTTCAAGCTGCAGCTGCCTGTCTATTATTTTTTCCTCATTTCCACAGGATTTATAAGCCTTTATATTTATGTCAAGGATCTTTCCAAGACACATCACATACCCGGTTGAGAACATAAGCTCAAACGCTCTCTCCGACACCACAATACACTCATAATACCTTTTTTCCTGATAAAGCACTCCCAGATAGCCTGCTGCAAGTCTTGGATAAATTTTTACAAGCTCAAGCTCGTCTTGATACTGTCTTGTCACATAGGAAATCAGGTATTCATACAGCTCAAGCTTTTTCCTCTTATCCGGCTGAACTTCAAGCCACAGAATTATGGCATTTATCTCCTGCAGGCAGAACAATGTATTCATATTAAATTTTTCAGGAAAATCCGGTATTGTAAGCTTTATTGCCTCATAAAAAAATTTCTCACTTTTTTCGTTGTCACCATAAAGCTGTTTGACTACAATACCATTTAACATAAGGTAGAACTGTTCCTGCAGTATTTCATTGCATTCCCTGTCCACGGCAGCATCATCTTTCAGCAGGCATTCCACTTTTTTATAATCACCCCGAATCTGAGCGAGTACAATCTCCTGTTTCCATTCAAAATAATAGTATTCCGGCTCTGTCAAAAGAGTGGTAAACTTGTCGGGTGACATGCCAAGACGCTGCATAAATGCCGTGAGCAGCATTCTGTCTATACGTCTCTCTCCACGAAGATACCTTGACATTGCTGAGGTTGAGCACAGACCTCTGCACAAGTCCGCCTGTCGCACACAGCGGTTTTCCATACGTTCATACAACATCTCAGAAAGTGTTTTTGCCATAAATCTTTACCCTCACGTTTATTATATAAAAATAATATTATATCTTGTGTTGATATTTTACAACAATTATCTTTTCATTTCTTATCCTGTCCGTAACCCTACTGTTTTACTTGGTTTTATCAAATCACAGCCTTGCATTTAAAGCTCTGATATGATACAATTACATATATTTGTTTCACAATCCGAATTGTCAGCATTGCGGCAAAAGTACAGGAGGCTGCCATGGTCACAATACTCTATCTCACAACATTTATCATATCACTTTCAATGACAATATATTACCTCGCAAGGAACCCCAAGACCGATAACCTTCTTGTCTGCTTCGGAATTGTCCTGACTCTGAACGGTGGCGGGCGTTTTATGCTTGCTGTATCATCAAGCCTTGAAATGGCGCTTTTTGCGCAGAAGCTCATATATATCGGTAACTGCTATTGCCCGCTTCTCCTCGTTCATATTATCACAAGAATGTGTAACGTAAGGGTTCCGCGTTTCCTTACATCACTTCTCTTTATTTTTGCATCAACGGTTTTCTGCCTCGCGATGACTATAGGCATTCTCCCTGTATACTACAAATCGGTGACTCTTGTGCAGTCCGGCGATTACAATTATCTTGCAAAAGTATATGGACCTACACATTTTTTAAACACGGTTCTTATGGCTGTCTACAGTGCGGTACTGCTCTTCTACTTTGTCTACTCCATCAAAAAGAGCAGCACAATATCAACTAAAATTGTCTCCGTTATGAGCCTTCTTGGAATATCTGTCGCAGGAACCTATATTTTACAGCGCATCGTGCACACCAACATAAGCTATCTCTCTGTAGGCTATCTCATCGCCTCCATCCTGATGGTTAATATCGCCGAGCGCATCAACATGTTCGACATGTCAGCGAATATCGCCGCATCTGTCGACCGTCTGAAGGAATACGGCTACATCGAGTTTGACAACCGTTTCCGCTACATCAGTGCCAACGATTATGCGAAGGAGCTTTTCCCTGAAATCGTTCGGACATGGCATGTTGACAAGGCAGTCCCGAAATCGGATTCATTTCTCTACACCAATCTTATAGACTGGGCAGGTGACGGAACGGCTAAATCGAAGAACATCCGCTTTGACGACAGATATTTTGATGTCAACGTAAGAAATATAATATACAACCGGAAGCGGAAGGTCGGTTACATAATAGAACTCGTAGACCGGACCAGCGAAAACAACTATCTGAATGCAATAAAGAATTACAACTGGGATTTGAAAAGGGAGGTTGCCATAAAGACTGCCGACATATCACACATCAAGGATATGATGGTTCTCGGCATGGCGACGATGGTTGAAAGCAGGGATAACAGCACGGGCGGACATATCAAAAGAACAAGCTCAGTTATTGACATTTATTCAAAGCATCTGCTCCCATACTGTGAACAGCTTCATATCAATGCGGAATTTCTCCAGATGCTCTCAAAGGCTGCTCCCATGCACGACCTCGGAAAGATTGCCATCGCTGACAGCATCCTGCAGAAGCAGGGGCGTTACAACAACGATGAATACAATCAGATGAAGCGCCACGCAGCCGAAGGAGCTTCCATTGTTGAAAGCATCCTGCGTGGTGTTGAAAACGACAAGTTCGTTGAGCTGGCTAAAAATGTGGCTCATTACCACCACGAAAAATGGGACGGAAGCGGCTATCCGGACGGCTTAGCAGGAGATAACATTCCCCTTGAGGCCCGCATAATGGCTCTCGCTGATGTTTTCGATGCGCTTGTGAGCAAACGTTGCTACAAGGAAGCCTACTCCTACGACACAGCTTTTGGCATAATAGAGAGCTCGCTTGGAACCCACTTTGACCCATTTCTCGGAAAGATATTCCTTGAGTGCCGCGGCGAACTAAAGGCGCTGTATAACGAGTATGCCGAAAAGTAAAACATCGGCAGCAACCATCCGTGGTCAACTGCCGATGTAAAACAAATTCTAATTCACTATCAATTATTACTTATTGTTTTTTCTCTTCTTTTCATACCTCGTATAGAAGAATGTTCCTCCCGCCATCATCAATACGAATATTGCCAATATTGGGTAGATTGCCCACGAAGCTGTCTTTGCTGCTTCAGTTGAAGCGTTGTTGATGCTTCCATTGTTGACGCCGCCGTTTCCGCCTGCCGGGCCATTAAATCCTGTGTTAGGACTTATCGCTGCAGCGCTGCTTTCAGGCTCCTCGTTGCTTGGAGCTGTTGTTTCAGGCTCCGTTGTTCCCGGTTCTGTGGTTCCCGGCTCTGTTGTTCCCGGCTCTGTCGTTCCAGGCTCCGTTGTTCCCGGCTCTGTTGTTCCCGGCTCCGTTGTTCCAGGTTCTGTTGTTCCAGGCTCGCCCGGCTCAGGGTCCTTCGGAATATTCTCCGACTTCTGCCATGCAATACTAAAAGGAGATGCACTCATAATATGGATTGTAAGACCGTCGTCTCCCTTTGTTATCTTCCATGCATCGGAAGCGTTGTAACTTGAGAATACCTCCATATCACCTACGTTTCTTCCGTTGCAGCCCGTAGTTACCAGATGATTAATCACAAACTCAAAACCGTCCTTTGCGGTTCCTTCCGGATAAGGAATGAAAACATCGACACCATCCGAAGGGAAATTCTCCCTGGTAGCATATACATAGTCCGTACTGCCATTGATATACAGCTTTATCTTTACATCCATCACAAATGTGTTGTCCGATGAAACAGTGCCAAGCTTCTTGTCCTCCGATGCCTTGAGAAGCTTATCAAGCATGTAATTCTTCAGGTCTGATGCATCCTTGCAGTTAAGGATAGTCTTTAACTCCTCATTCTCAAGAGCCTCATTAAGTGCATCATTTACAGCAGCCTCATCAGCTACAACCTCCGCCTTTGCAACGTAGTCACCCTCTGCTGTCTGAGTGCCGTCTGTTGTATAACGGATATTTGCTGTAGGAAGCTCCATAGCAAGCACCTGATCCTTATTGTCCTCGCCCAGGTAGAAGCCTAAGTGAGGCGGCTGGTTGTATGCAGTGTTCTGGTTAGCCACAGCATTACGATATACAGGATCCTGCATCAATGAGTAAATCATATAATCTGTCTCATAGCTTGTCATGTAGATATGCAGCTCAGTGTTGTCAGAGTTACCTACCATAACCTCTTCACGCCAGTCACCGAATAAATCTGCGGTTAAGCTTGGGTTATTCTTGGTTGAGTTATTAGTATGTGTTCCCTCAAATGTCTCGATTCTGTCTAAAGCATTGTTCTCCCAGTCATACTTGTAAATTGACTGTGCAGTACCTGCGCTGCTCGCACTATATCCGTCTGCAAGCTCGCTTAACAAATCGCCATCCCAATAGATAACCCAGTTGGTAGAGATATTATCCGGCTTTGTAGCCGCAATTACACTTCCCTTAATATTGAAGATTGCGCCTGTAATATTTCCTTCACTGTTAGGATTGTTTGCCCAATATTCAAAACCTTCAGCAGGCGTAATATTGGCAGCAACACCTCGTCCGATATCTGCAAGTGCATTCCATGTGCCGTTGATACGGCTTCCGTTTGCCGCATTGGACAAAGTTGCATTCAATGTAGATTCCTTCTCCTCAGAAGGTGTAAATACATACAACTGTGTAGGCTTTTCAGGATTCATGGCTGTAAGATGGATGGAATCTGCATGTCCCTGGTAATCCTGACCATCCTTACCATTCTTTACCCACAATACAGTACCGTCATGGTCGATTGCCATTGCACCGATTACCAGCTCGTCAAATCCATCGTTATCCATATCGCCGGTTGCCACATTATGGTTACCCTTGCCTGCATATTCCGTACCGTTTTCTGTATTAAAATTCCACTCAAGCTGCAGCTTTCCATCTCTTAACGTATATGCTGCAACGGTTGTCTTATTATAATATCCACGGTTAAGTAACACTGCCGGAATTGTCTCTGTACAGTCAGCATTGTCCTTATCCTTTGGCAGGTATGCAATAGCGATATTGAAACGTGATGCACGGTTGCCCCAGTTATCGCCATAGGCATCAAAACCTACTCCTTTTACGGTATTGATATAATCTATGGTGTCAATCTCTTCTCCTGTCGCACCATTGAATACTGTAACATATTCATTACTGTTTGCATTCACATGTCCTGTGCTGTTGACATTCTTTCCCGGAATAACACTCTTATCACCAATGTAGGAAATAATTGTGCTCTCATCATTCATGTCAAACAAGCCATCTGCATTCGGTCTGTAACTGATTGTACCGTCAGAGGTCTTAATAAAGAACTCTGCCTTTCCGTCCTCGTCCATATCGTAGAGCATGAACTGGTTCCAATGGGCGCCTGATGGAAGCTCCAGTCCCATATTGATTCTCCACAGAGGCGTACCGTCCATCTCATAGCAGTCAAAAATAGTAGGTGCGGAAGGTCCGTCCTGCTTTCCTGAATCAAAAGCATCTGAAGGATACCACTTTACCACGATCTCATACTGTCCGTCGCCGTCCACATCTGCAACACCTGCATCATTGATGGAATAGGTTGCAAGGTTTCCATCCTTATCCGGCTGAGGATCCGGCTTCTGAAGAGGAATTGACAGATAGCTCTCAGACAATGCTTTCACATACTCTGAGGTGGTCTTTTTTCCGTTCTTTATGGTCTCCACGGCATATAAATTGCCCGGTTCTCCCTCTGTATCCAGATAATTGGTCTTGCTTGTGATAGGCTCTGAATTAATCTGCTTACCGTTTCTGAGCACGTTGAACTGTACATCTGTGCCATACTCATCAACCAAACATCTCCAAGATACCAGGATACCATTGTCCGCAGGAACTGCCGTCACACCGCGGTCCAGATATTCCATAGCTCTCTCATAACCGTTGTAATTGTTATTGCTCTTATAGTAGCTTACTCTATAATATACATCATAGATAAAGGAATCCTTTAACTCGTCCTTCGCCGAATCACCGTGATACTCGTTTACGGTAATGACATCATAATCTATAGCGTATTCGCCCTCGTTCTCTGCCAGCTTGGCACCATAAATGTAGATACCCTCTGCCTCCGAATTAAATGCGCGGATAGCTGTCCACTCACCTACAGGTGCATCGGTGCGTACAGTTCCGTCGCTCAGAATAATGGTAGCTGTCTCCGGAAGTTCGCTTACGTCCCATGCCTCGCCATATTCAAGCTCAAGAGTTGCCGGATTGTTCACACTCGTCACATAAGGCAGCATCGTATAGTTCATTGAGAATGAAGCTTTTAAATCAAAGTAATTGGTGTACCTGCCCGGTATAAGAGGTGCCGTCCAGGTATATACTGCCTCTGTATCCTTGTCAAATGCAGGCTCTGCTGCCCACTCGCCAACCTCTACTGTGTCTGTTGAGCCATCTCCAAGTGTTACCGTTACCTCGGAAGGGAAAGTATACTCATCGTACTTTACCGCAGCAACATTCACATATGAAGGCTGGTCTACATCTACAATGTCGTTTTCATCGAATTTACTGTAATCAACAACAATATTGTCAAAGGCCACATCTGCCTGTGAACATGCAGCCGGCTTACGCACAACCATCAGCGAAAGTCCGTTAGCTCTCTCATCAATGGCAATATTATCTGCCGAGTAGGTCTTTGACGGGTCAGCCTTGGAAGTTACCGTGATGGCTGCCGTGTGCGCGATGTAATCAAAATCCATCTTCACGGTAAACCACTGATTAAGCTCACCTACACCCGTTGCCACGGCATCTGCCTCCGCGATAATGCCCTCAAAGCCGTTATTCACAGCATCATCGTTGTTTGCATCTTCTGTAGTATAGTACTTGATTGCTCCCGTGCTGTCAGCATAGATGGTAAAATAGTTCTGCTTTGCCACAGGTGCCATAAACAGGAGATCTGCATGTCCGCTTGCCACTACAGCAGGGTTCCAGTCAAACTCCATGGTCGCACCCTTTACAATGCCTCCGGGTAAATCAAGTCTTGAACCTCTTCCTGCACCACTCTTGCTTACTGTACCATACAGATATGCATTTCCGTCCTCTTCTTTGAGACTGAACGTAAATCCACCTGTACCTGAGGTCTTATCTACGTCCTTGCCCCATACATTCCAGCCTGAAATGCCGAAGGTGAAGTCGTCCTCATAATCATGCCCGGACTCCCAGTTGCCGTAATAATTCATTGTATAGGAAACCGTAAGTCCTCTGTGATTGCGATAGCCCTCAGGAGCCACAATATCAGCCGTCCAAACATAGCTGCCCTTTGTGTTCACGTCAAACTCAGGCTCACATTTCCAGGAATTCCTGTCTATGGAAACCGTGATTATCTTGTCATTCACAAGCTTTGCAGATACCTGCTCAGGGTGGGTATAAGTGCCGTCCTCCCAGGCCCGCTTGGTCACATTATATGTATTGAGTGTTCCCAGTGAATTGATATCCGTGTCCAGGAAATCGGACTTATAGTCCATCACATAGCTTACCTGTAAATTCAAAGGATTGGTAACCTTGTCAGGAAGCTTGACAGACGCTGTCCAGGTGATGGTACCCATCTCATTCACATCGATAGCCGGACTGCAGCTCCAGGTATCCTGATCAATCTCAAGCTCCACTTCCGTATTATCTGACAATACTGCTTTGACGGTCTGTGGATGAGCATAGCTGCCTTCATACTCGTCCTTTGTCACAGTAACATTTTCAAGCTCTGCCAGTGATGCAATAAACTTAGGCTTCTCAATCGCTCCCGCTGCGGTATAGTGCAATGAAAAATCATCAATACCCATATTGACGGTGTAGGTCTTGCCTGAGCCATTTCCGCCTGCCATGTTAAACATCAGCGCATCCACCTTGGTCGCTGCCATGTTCACATCAACCGTGGCGTACTCTTCACCATTGATGTTAATGATTGCTTTCTGAGTTGCAAAATCAACGGAAATCTTTACGTCCTGCACAGCTCCTGATTTTACTTTCTTGCCTGTATCGGTAATATCTCCTCCCTGTACGGAATAGTACACGGCGGTATCCACTCCCGAATTTCTCATCTCACCTACATAAACGGATACTACATCAACGTCTCCGCTCTTTAATGTGATTCCCGGGCGTCCTGTCCTGCTGTCCGATGTAAGAGATGTGGTGTACCACTTAAAGGATACCTCCGCTGTTCCCATATCCGGCATATTATCAAAGGTCTTTGTCGCTGTTCTGGTTGCATACTTCTGACCGTTTGCTGCCAGATAATGGTTGCTTCCATCCTCGGCAATGCTAAGCTTGCTCTCGCTTACAAGCGCACCTGTCATTCCCCAGAAATCTGTCACAGACTCAAAATCCTCGGAAATCGTGCCCTCGGAAGGCTGTGCCTCAGTCCAGCTCATGGCAAAATCATCAATACCCATATTGACGGTGTAGGTCTTGCCTGAACCCTTTCCTCCTGCCATGTTGAGCATCAGAGCGTCCACCTTGCCCGCTGCAGCATTAACGTCAACCGTGGCATACTCTTCACCGTTGATGGTGATGACTGCCTTCTGGCTTGCGAAATCAACGGAAATCTTTACGTCCTGCACGGCTCCTGCTTTTACTTTCTTGCCGGTATCGGTAATCTCTCCTCCCTGTACGGAATAGTACACGGCGGTGTCCGCTCCTGCGTCTCTCATCTCACCTACATACACGGATACTACATCAACGTCTCCGCTCTTTAAGGTGATTCCCGGACGTCCTGTCCTGCTGTCCGATGTAAGAGATGTGGTGTACCACTTGAAGGATACCTCTGCCGTCTCCATATCAGGTACATTTTCAAACGTCTTTGTCGCTGTTCTGGTTGCATACTTCTGACCGTTTGCTGCCAGATAATGGTTGCTTCCATCCTCGGCAATGCTAAGCTTGCTCTCATCCACAAGCGTACCTGTCATTCCCCAGAAGTCTGTCACAGCCTCAAAATCCTCTGTGATGCTGTTTTCAGCACTTACCGCACTATCGCTGTCACTGTCGGCATATGCCTTAGCTATTGAGTTGATATTACTCTCGGAAGTGCTCTCTGTTTCTGTTGTGTTCTCGCTCTCGGAAGCTGTCTCTGCTTCTGTTGTGCTCTCGCTCTCTGAAACTGTCTCCGTTTCTGTAGTGCTCTCGCTTTCGCTCTCGGAAGCTGTCTCTGCCTCTGTTGTGCTCTCTGCTTCGCTCCCGGAAGCTGTCTCTGCCTCTGTTGTGCTCTCGCTTCCGCTCTCAGAAACGGTTTCTGCTGTTGTACTGCTTTCACCCTCTGAAACTGTCTATTCGACCGTTTCACTACCGCTTTCACTTTCGGAAACTGTCTCTTCGGCTGCACTGTCCTTCTCCACAGTCAACCCTGTCTGTGCATTTACGCTCATTGGCGGCGTCACCGCAAGGCACACCGAAAGCGCAACTGCCAGTAATTGTTTCTTCCGCATTTCTTAACCTCCTGTTCTTGGTGCTGAAACAGGACAAAATCTCTCGCCGCCGCTTTCACCCAGGCATAATTACCCATTTTTTCATATATTGCAGCCGGATTTTGTTCATATTCACGTTTTTCGACTTTTGAATTATACCATTTATGTGGTTTTGTGTCAATAAGTTCACAAAAACAAATAAGAAACAACATAAATATTCGTTACATTGCACAATTTTTATTTCATTTAAGAGAATATAGGGTGAAAATTTGGTTATATTTTTATTTTCAATGTACCATACCTCATCATATTGGGCAGCATTTTCGTTATCAATTACATGACTTACATTGACTAAGGTTTTTCCTTCTATAGCAAGCAGTCCTTTTTCTATCTCATGTGTGTTCCCGCTGTCAAGGTGTGCAAACGGCTCGTCAAGCAGAATAATCCCGGCATTGGACATAAGTGCTCTTGCAAGTGCCACTCTCGCCCTCTCGCCTCCCGACAGATTTCTTCCGTTGTCCTCAATTCTGTATGCCAGCCCACCCGGAACGCTTTTTACAAGCTCAGCAAGTCCGGCAAGTCCTATAACCTCATCAAGCTTTTCCCTATCGCAATCCCTGAACATACATATATTATTGTACAGCGTATCGGCAAACAGAAACACCTGCTGTGACAGATATGCCGTGTGTGAAAACCAGCTCTCCACCGTGATATCCGACAGTGCACAGTTGTCTACCGACAATTTTCCATCTTGTGGCTTCATATATTTTCTTAGCAGCTTCAAAAGTGTTGATTTGCCACAGCCTGACGCACCTGTGATGAGATATTTTTTCCCGGCTTTAATCTCAAAATCCACATTATCAAAAACTGTACGCTCACCATATCTTGCTGACACACCCTCAGCAGATATTTTATCGAATTTTCCGCCAAAATCCACAGATGCACCATCCTCACCAACAACCTTTATCGCCTCGTCCAAGCAATTAAGTGTAGCCTTTCCCGCTTTCACCGCCGCAAACTGCTCAAACACACCTATTCCCGGAACAAGCAGAATACTTATCGCAAGCAGAAGGAAAACAACTCTGCCGACAGTATACACATTTTTATACCCCTGCATACTGCAAGCAACGCTTGCAGTACTGCCTCCAATAAATAGTCTGAAAGTTTTACTTTCAAACTTCTTCACCATAAACACCTCGTACACCATAAACATAAGCAGAATACATGAAACCACTGTCTGCGCCACAATTCCAACCTTAGCTTCAAGCCTGCCGAGTGACCTCCTGCTCTCCTGCGCCCTGAGGCTTGCTTCCGTAAAGCTCTCCCCCGTTTTTTCCCTCAGATTATATGACTTAATTATATCAAAAGCACTGAATATTTCCCTCAGCTTATTTGTGTACTGCTCCATGGCTTCTGCCAATGCTTCCCCCAAGGGTTCAATCTTCCTGCCGGTAACGGTTATCAGTATAAAAAATGTGACCAGCATAAACAGGGCAAGGGTTGTAAATTTATCAGGCGACATTCCAAGGCGCTGCAAAAACGCCGTAAGCAACATTCTGTCAATCCGCCTCTCCCCCTGCAGATATCTTGACATCGCAGTTGTCGAACACAGCCCCCTGCACAAATCTGCCTGCATGACACCACGAATATTCATCTTTTCATACAGCATTTCAGAAAATGTTTTTGCCATAAAGCTTTTCCCCTCATGTTTATTTATACATGCTAATCGTAAAATTAAGTTGCATATTGAAATTTTCTTTCATTATCAGATATATGTAAACAAGTTTACACTTTGTGCCGAAATAATACAACAATTATTTATGCAACGGCATGGCACGCAGCCTGCCGTATATATTGCAGTGTCATGTAAATCCGGCAAAAAGGAAACTGCCGCCCATGAGAAATCACGGTGCGGCAGTTTCTTTTATCATAGCACACTTTTGCAGAGCTTTAAGTATGCTTGGGTATGTTTAAAGCCTGCTCAGATAAATATTTTTATATAGCTCTCGTAACATTCTTAAGCCATTCAAGCTCCTCACCCTCGAAGTCAGGGCTGATTGCCGCAAATACCTTCGCATGGTATGCGTTCAATCTCTCCTTCTCCTCAGCGGTCATGTAGGATACATCGACGGCATCGAGGTCAAACGGAACCATCGTCAGCGGCTCAAAGCCCATGAACTGACCGTACTCGGTCTTTTCCATCTTAACACAGAGCACAAGGTTCTCATGTCTTATACCGAACTTGCCTGTAATGTACATTCCCGGCTCATCTGAGGTAATCATGCCCTCCTCAAGCACTGCGGAAGGTCCGCCGGGTGCAATCTTGGTTCTGATGCCGTTAGGACGCTCATGTACATTGAGAAGATATCCAACGCCGTGACCTGTTCCGTGGTTGTAGTCCATGCCATTTCTCCAAAGCGGCTCGCGCGCGATGTAGTCAAGATTCTCTCCTCTTGCGCCATATAAGAACTGTGCGTTTGCGAGGTTCAAATGACCCTTGAGAACAAGTGTGAACACCTTCTTCTCCTCATCGGTGAGCTCACCGAGCGCAATCGTCCTTGTTATGTCGGTTGTTCCCTCATAGTAATGTCCGCCCGTATCTGCAAGCAGCAGGCTTCTAGGCTCAAGCTGTGCGTTCGTCTCCTCGGTTGCCGAGTAATGCACAATAGCCCCGTGAGGACCGTAACCCATAATCGGGTCAAAGCTCTCTCCGAGGTAGCCCGGCTGCTTCTTTCTGAACTCATCAAGCTGTACGGCTGCGCTCATCTCTGTTATAGCAAGCTTACCTACATTCTTCTTAAGCCAGTACATAAAATGCGTAACTGCCATTCCGTCCTTAATATGAGCCTTCTTCTCGTTCTCCCTCTCAGCCACGGTCTTAACAGCCTTAGGAAGAACAACAGGGCTCTGCTCCGCCCTCACATTCGCTGTATCGGGAATTGAATGGACAATAAGGAAGTTCGCTGTCGCCTTGTCAACCAGTACAACCTCATCCTTTCCCACCTTCTTTAAATCACTGTAAATGTCATTGTATGGTCTCAACTCAATTCCGTCCGCAGCAAGCCTGCCCTTGATATCAGCATTAAGTATGCTCTCATCAAGATAGAGAACCGCACTGTCGGCTGTCATTGTCATATATGATAAAAACACAGGATTGTATGCTACATCATTGCCACGAAGATTTAAGAGCCATGCAATATCATCAAGTGCCGTGAGCACAAGAAGGTCTGCCCCCTCCTCCTTCATTGTCCGGCGAATCTTTGCAAGCTTCTCCTCACGGCTCATTCCCGTGTACTCAACAGATAACTCCCATACAGGTTCCTTAGAAAGAGCAGGTCTGTCCGTCCACACCTTATCCACAAGGTCCTCTCCGCACACATAGGACATATCTCTTCCCTTGATGCTGTCTGTTATTCTTCCCATGAAGGCATCTGTGACTGTCCTGCCGTCAAAGCCGATACGGCTTCCGTCAGCTAACTTGTCCGCAAGGAACTCCGCTATTGCAGGAACTCCCTCCTCACCCATCTTCATAAGTGTGATTGTGCTGCCCTCAAGCTGTGCCGCTCCCTGAAGAAAATATCTTCCGTCAGTCCACAGTCCCGCCTCATCAGGAAGCACCACAAGTGTTCCCGCAGAACCTGTGAAACCCGACATAAAAGCTCTCGCCTTAAAATAATCTCCAACGTACTCAGAGCCATGGAAATCGTCAGTACATATAATATATGCCTGAATGTTCTTTTCTTTCATAAGTGCGCGCAATGCGCTAAGTCTCTCGACCACCGTACTCATGTAATACACCTCGATTCTATACATTAGCGGATGCCGAGATAATTACTGCATTAAATAATTATTCCGGTCAGCACCGCATCACCTATTATAATAAAAAATTTACGGATTGTACAGTACAACGGCAAATTTATCCGCAACCACAAAAGAGGCTGAAAAACCAGCCTCTTCTGCACAATCATTTCATCCTTCACTTTTTCAGAGCCATATCGACATTACTTCTTTCTTGTCACGACTCCGACCATTCCCATTATGGAAATAAGCATAATTGAGTAAACCAAAATACCATTATTATTTCCGGTGCTCGGTGAAACCACTATCTCTGCTTCTGTTTCAGGTTCAGTGCTTACTCCCGGTGTAGTCTCCTCTGTTCCTCCCGGTGTGGTTTCCTCCGTCGCTCCCGGTGTAGTCTCCTCCGTTCCTCCCGGTGTGGTCTCCTCCGTTCCTCCCGGCGTGGTCTCCTCCGTTCCTCCGCTCGGATTCTCTCCTGATGCCACCCTCTTCCAGCCTACCGAAATCGGCGACAGGCTGTATACACGGAAGGTTATTCCGTATTCGGTTTCCTGAATATCAGGAAACTCAATTTCCCCCGGTGTCTTACCGTTCATAGTTCTTGTAAGCATGTGTGCTACAACAAAATCATAATTCTTGCTGTCCGTTCCATCCGGATAAGGCAATGTAACTTCAATTCCCCCGCTTGGAAAGTTACCCGGAACAGCTGCCTGCCAGCTCTGCTCACCGTCAAGGCTCACAAAAAGCTGAACATCATAGTACACCATGTTTTCTTTTAAAATATCAGTAAGCTTAGCAGCAGTCCCTGTATATAATGCTCCCTTAAGCTCCTCTATACCGGAAAATAAACTTGTAACTCCCTCAGGCACGATATCCAAGGCGTCACTGCTTGTCTTATAATCTACCTCCACACTTCCGGAAGGAATTGCGTCAAAGGACTTTACCTTAGATAAACGCAGGGAGCCATCCAATTGCTGCTGCGGAGTCACAACCGTTCCCTGATATGTGATTCTTCCGATATGTTCAAGGTCATAGCCCTGCTTCGGTTTCAGAATTATGTCCGCCGAGTATGCGGTATCTGCTTCAAAAACAGTTGTTGCAGGAGTCCAGACAACCTCCGCCGTGAAGAATTCATTGTCCGTTGACAGCTCCGTCATAGGCTTGGAATTGAGGGCAGGAGCCGTAATCTCCTGTGTCAGGCTGATATCTGCATCGCTAAACACGATATCAGTATCTTTTGTTCCCGTTAAGCTAAAGACATCCAGCGTACTTACATATTGATCACTTCCCTTGTACAGCACCTTCAGAGTCTTATCGCTTGAATTATCCATAACATTCATCAAAAAACTGTCAACAGGCAGTATAACCGTCGCCTTACCCTCACTGTCTAACACTGCAGAAGTAAGCTGTGTTCCCATATCTCCCGCAATAATATACACAGGTTCACCGGCAAGAGGTGCTCCGCCAGTCACAATCGCATCAATCGAAAGTATCATTACATCTCCATAGGTATAACCGCTCTTGTCAAACTCCGCGCGGGAAATACTTGTGTATTCCTTCACGGTTGATGAAGGCTTAAGCTGTATTCCGTCATCAATAAGCACCGCCGTGTAGTTTGGTAAATCCGAGCGGAAACATGCAGCCGATGTGACACCCGTTCCGCTTATGAATACCGTATCATCAATGACAATGCCTACGCCCCTTGCATTAATCTGAAGCGGTGCTGCCGCAGTCGATGACACCTTCTTTACGCCCGTGATCATCGTAGGCTGCATTGTCTGTCCCTCAAATGTAAGGGTTCCGCTGCCCGCGAGTTCCTCAATCACAACCGACTTGTTTCCGTATGGGAAAACAGCCTCGCCGCTGCTTGCAAGCTCAAGGCAGCCAAGCTCCAACGGCTGTATTGGATTTTCCGAATCTTCCAGATTGCCTCCGAATAAGATTACCGAGCCCTGCTCCACCCTTATTTTATCAATATCCTTTGACCAAAGCTGCATGCTCGTGCCATTGCTTTTTGTTCCTGTCACAAGTACCTCTGCCGTTCCAGTCACATTAGTTCCCACCAGAGGGCCGCACACTGTTGTATTCCCCTCTGTTATAAGGTCGAAGTTATCAATCACAAACTTTACATTCTCTACCTTACTTGTATTGGATGAGTTAGTTTCACCGCTTCCCGTAGCATAAATCGGGACATTTCCGGCAAGACGGACGTCTCCTCCTATGGTAATATTTGCCTGTGTCACACTATCATTCCAGCCTCCGCCATACATATAGACCGCCCAACCCGGATTATTTACCTTTCTAACGGTAAGATTTGCCGTCCTGATGCTTCCTCCGTTGCCTCCGCCGTAGACACTGCACCATAAGTCAGGATTTCCCAACAGCTTAATATCGGTAGAATCGACGGTACAATTCTGTCCACCGCCGTAAGCCCAGCCAAAATCTCCGCCAAGCAGAGTCACCTCAGTCTTTTCCACCGTACCATCAAAACCGCCGCCGAAAACAGTACCTCTGTTAGAGGCATCCGCGGTTGTATTGGATGCTTCTCCTCCCCAGATTCTAGCTCCCGCATAGACCGTCACCTTTGCGGTTCCGTTGACGGTACTGCCTTCTCCGCCTCCGTAAACCCAGCCTGCCGTGCCGCCCTTTATCTCCACAGAAGTGTCTCCCTCTATGGTTCCCGATAAACTTCCGCCATAAATATTCTTCGTCACAACTCCGCTTTCCATCGTAACCGATGTATTTGCCGAATGTGTTCCGCCATTCCATCCGCCAAAAATCCACTTATTGCTTACATCCTCAGCACCGGACAGCAGAGTTCCATCCTGGCTGTAGATGCTCGTAATTCCGTTGTTCTCTTTAATCACAATCGGAATACCGTTGGCAAAGACGCAGTTACCTTTAATCAAGAGTGTCTCGCCCGTGTCTACCGATAAGCTCTCGGTTCCGTCGTCCTCCGCAAAGACCGTGGTGCCCGGCACAACAAACACCAATGCCAGCAACACAGCCAACATGATGCCGGCTATGCGCTTTGCTCTTTTAAAACTCTTACCTTTTAAACGTATTTTCATAAGTTTCTTCCATTCTCCCTTCATATTTTTGTTTAATAGGCAATTGCGAAACGCAATTTTGACGATAGACAGTTGTGCAAATTTAACAAATTCACAAGCAGGTACTTTACAGCCGTCGGTGTTTATCGGCTGTACTTTAGCCGATTATGCACCGCTACGTGATGTAATGTAGCGAAAGCGTGCCTGTGGTGAATTGTTAAATTTGTACAACGCACGATTTCAAATATATAGTTTCGCAATTGCCTAACATACTTACGAAAGAAGGGAACATCATGCGAATTGCCCTGGTTGACGATAACAGGGATGACCTGCAGACGCTGCACCGCTGCCTTACGGAGAACTTGATTTCAGACTGTGATATAGTCGAATTTACGGACGGAGACGAATTTTTAAAAAACTTTACTGATAATTCCTATGATTTGATTGTACTCGATATTTATATGGGAGAGCTCACCGGAATAGATATTGCAAGGGAAATCAGAAAGATGGATTCCCATGTTCTCATCGCATTCGGGACTGCAAGCAACGAGTTTGCCGCTGAAAGCTATGAGGTTAATGCCTGCTATTACTTAAAGAAGCCTTTTGACAGGAAGCACGTATCCGATATGCTGAACCGCATTAATTATAAGGAGCTTGAGCTGTCACGCACGGTTCTTCTTCCGAACGGAGAAAAAATACTTCTTCGAAGCATCCTGTATGCAGACTACGCGTCGCACCGCATAACCCTGCACTGTAAGCAGAACCGGAACGTCAATCTCAGAACCAGCTTCTCGGAAATTGAGGACATGCTCTGTTCATATTCCTTTTTTTACAGCCCATGCAAGGGCATCGTTGTCAACTTCTATGAAGTGGCAACTCAGGCAGACGACACTTTCCTGATGTCCGACGGAACGAGGCTTCCGATAAGCCGCCGTAAGGCCTCTGAGGTATTGAATGCCTACTCTTCATTTCGCTTTGAACAAATCAGAAAGGAGCTGCTGCAATGATTCAACCGATTTACCGCATTCTCGAGGTATGTCTGTACTCGCTGCTCAATTTTTTGCCGTTTCTTGCGCTGGCACTCTATCCTTTTCGAGACAATCTCAGATTTTCGGGTCATAAGACCGCACTGCTCATAGCCGCACTCACATGCATACAGGTTTTTGTCGGATTATATGCTTCCTTCTTCCCTGGCAGCACCGCCGGCATCCTGTCGCTGATCAGCACGGCTTCATACGCCGTTTTCTATTTTACGGCAATAAAAAAACATCCGGGGCAGCTTTTATTCACGCTCCTGATGCTCTCTAACATTGCCAATTTTACCGTTATTGCTTCTAAATGCCTCGAAGGACTGTTCTTTCCCGACCTCGCACTACAACAGTACCGCTATTCCATGTCACTTTTTATCCTGCTCGTTGAGACAGCCATCGCTTTCCCTGTATTTCATTTCATAAAGTACATCTATGCTCCTGCCATGTCAGCCCATACCTCGGGACACGACTGGAACTATCTGTGGCTCATTCCAACTACCTTTTATCTGATCTGGTACTATGTGATTTACGGCAATTCCACGCTCACAAGCCTTGAGATTGCGTTGATTCCAAAAAACGCCATCATACTTCTATTCATCAATGCAGGAGCAATTTTAGTCTATTACATAGTATCCAAACTGATATTGGATCAAAATAAAATTCTGAATCTGCAGCAGCAGAATCACCAGCTTCAGCTCCAGACTCTGCAATATGAAAGGCTTCAGACACGAATCAACGATGCCCGTCGTGCCGCACATGATATGCATCATCACATTGCGATAATGCAGGATTATCTGAATGCACATAATTATTCCGGGCTTGAGCTTTACCTGGACCAATACAAAAAAAAGATGCCTGACAATACACCTATATCCTTCTGTGAAAACAGTGCCGCCAACGTGGTTCTGCACTACTACGCACAGGAGGCAGAGCAGTATAATGTCACTTACTCCGCTTATGTAAATATTCCCGAGAATTGCGGAATCGACAGCAGTGACCTTGTCGTTCTTCTGGGAAATCTTCTTGAAAATGCTCTGGATGCCTGCAAGGCATGTACAGACCCGCAAAAACAGATTGTTATACGTGCGACAAATGATGAGCACTCGCTCTGCATAACCGTTGACAATTCTTTTACCAATAAAATACGCAAATCACCGGACGATAACTTTTTCTCCTCAAAGCATACCGGAATAGGTCTCGGAACCTTATCCGTAAAGACTATCGTATCCAAATACAATGGGGTGTGCCGCTTTGAATGGAGGGACAATATTTTTTATTCATCCGCAATATTTTTTAAGAACCTGACCACGAAGCCGTAGTCAGGTTCTTATTATAGTGCCGGAATTACCCTGCAATATTATTTCCCGTATAGAGCTGGTAGTATCTTCCCTTCTGCTCTATAAGATCATCGTGGGTTCCTCTCTCGATTATTCTTCCCTGCTCAAGAACCATGATGCAATCACTGTTCTTAACGGTTGAAAGTCTGTGTGCGATAACAAAGGTCGTTCTGCCGTGCATGAGCTTATCCATGCCGTCCTGAACCATCTTCTCTGTTCTGGTATCGATTGAGGAGGTTGCCTCATCGAGAATGAGAACAGGCGGGTCTGCGATTGCCGCTCTTGCGATTGCAAGGAGCTGTCTCTGACCCTGGCTTAAGTTGGCACCGTCACCTGTGAGCATCGTGTTGTAGCCGTCGAAAAGCTTGGTGATGAAACTGTCTGCATTTGCAAGCTTAGCTGCCGCATACACTTCCTCGTCGGTCGCATCGAGCTTACCATAGCGGATATTCTCCATAACCGTTCCGGTGAAGAGATGTGTGTCCTGTAAAACTATTCCGAGGGACTTTCTTAGGTCGTCCTTCTTAATCTTGTTGATGTTGATTCCGTCATAGCGGATTTTACCATCCTGGATATCGTAAAAACGATTGATGAGGTTCGTGATTGTCGTCTTACCTGCTCCGGTGGAGCCTACGAAGGCAATCTTCTGTCCCGGTTCGGCGAACATCTTGATGTTGTGAAGGACAATCTTATCAGGATTGTAGCCGAAATCCACGTCATCGAATACAACGTCACCCTTTAATTCTCTGTAGTCGGTAACGCCTGTGTCCTTATGGTAATGCTTCCAAGCCCACATTCCTGTACGCTTCCCGCTCTCCTTGATTGTGTCGCCTTCCTTCACTGCATTAACAAGTGTAACGTAGCCATCGTCAACCTCAGGAGTCTCATCGAGAAGCTTGAAGATTCTCTCTCCTCCGGCAAGACCCATGATGATACTGTTAAACTGCATGCTCACCTGGTTGATAGGCATGTTAAGACTCTTGTTGAAGGTGAGGAAGCTTGCAAGTCCTCCGAGTGTGAATCCGCCGACACCGCCGAGTGCAAGCGCACCTCCGGCTATTGCTATGATAACGTAGCTGATGTTACCGATCTGTGCGTTTATAGGTCCTAAGATGTTGGCAAACTTGTTGGCATTGTAGGAGCTGTCGCAGAGTTCTTCGTTAATCTTGTCGAAGCGCTCCATGTTCTCCTCCTCATGGCAGAACACCTTTACAACCTTCTGACCACCCATCATCTCCTCGATGAAGCCGTTGACTTCACCTAAGTTCTTCTGCTGCTTTACGAAGTACTTTCCGCTCATTCCGGTAGCCTTCTTGGTGACTACAAGCATGAGTCCTACAAGCACAAGCGTGAGTATGGTGAGCGGTATGTTGAGTATTAGCATACTTGCAAGCACACCCACGATTGTGACTGAGCTGTTGATAAGCTGCGGAATACTCTGGCTTATCATCTGTCTGAGTGTGTCAACGTCGTTCGTGTAGATTGACATTATATCGCCATGTGCATGTGTGTCAAAGTACTTTATAGGAAGGGACTCCATGTGTGTGAAAAGTTCATTCCTTAAATTTCTCATGGTTCCCTGTGTAACATAAACCATGGTTCTTGTGTTGACATAGGCTGCAATGACACCGATGCCGTAGAAGCACGCAACTCTTATGATGGCGTGAAGTAAATCCGTGTAGTCCGGTATATCCTGCTGCATGAGCGGCATGATGTACTGGTCGATAAGTGTCTTGGTGAACATGGTTCCCTGTATCGTAGAAAATACAGTGAGTGCTATGCACACAAGAACCACTATGCAGTGAGGCAGATAATTCTTACCCACAAAGCTTATTATTCTTTTAAATACCTTTCCAGGATTAGCGACTGTAGGCTTCGCTCCTCTTGGCGGTCTTCCTCCCATTGGTCCCGGCATTACGCTTCACCTCCGTTTTCATCAAAATCACCGCTGCCTCCGGTCTGTGACTCATATACATCGCGGTATATCTCATTGGAAGCAAGCAGCTCATCATGTGTTCCGATTCCGTTGATGCGTCCGTTATCCATGACTATGATGCGGTCCGCACCCTGAACACTTGAGATTCTCTGTGCAATGATAATCTTCGTTGTCTGTGCAATTTCCGTCGCAAATGCATGACGGATTTTGGCATCTGTGGCTGTATCTACAGCACTTGTGCTGTCGTCAAGAATAAGTATCTTAGGCTTCTTAAGAAGTGCTCTTGCGATACACAGACGCTGCTTCTGTCCGCCGGATACATTCGTACCGCCCTGCTCAATATATGTGTTGTACTTGTCTGGGAATTTCTCAATAAACTCATCCGCACAGGCAAGCTTACAAGCACGGATGCACTCCTCCTCGCTGGCATTCTTATCGCCCCAGCGCAGGTTGTCTAATATGGTTCCCGAGAAAAGCACGTTCTTCTGGAGAACAACGCTCACCTCGTCTCGAAGCGTCTCGATATCGTACTCTCTTACATCCTTTCCGCCGACCTTGACGCTTCCCTCATCGACATCGTAGAGACGGCTGATAAGGTTTACAAGGCTCGACTTGGAGCTTCCCGTTCCGCCTATGATACCGATTGTCTCACCGGACTTTATCGTGAGGTTGATGTCATTTAACACTCTCTTGTCGGCACCCTTGTTGTAACCGAAGTTTACATGGTCAAATACAATCTCACCATCCTTAACCTCATAGCAAGGATTCTCAGGGTTGGTAATGTCTGCCTTCTCGTCAAGCACCTCAGCAATACGCTTCGCACTTGCCATACTCATCGAAATCATTACGAATATCATGGAAACCATCATGAGGTTCATGAGGATTGTCATACAGTATGAGAGAAGGCTCATGAGCTTACCAGTTGTGAGAAGCACACCGCCTGAGCCGACAATCATCTTCGCACCTACCCAGCTTATGAGAAGGATACATGTATATACCGTAATCTGCATTACAGGATTGTTGTAAGCAACCGTTTTCTCTGCCTTTACGAAAATATTGTAAATGTTGCTGCTCGCCTTCTTGAATTTCTTATTCTCATAGTCCTCACGCACATAAGCTTTTACAACGCGGATTGCGGAGACATTCTCCTGCACGCTCGCATTGAGCTCATCGTACTTAGGAAACGCAGCATTAAAATACTTTGTGGCATGGCCTATGATAACCACAAGAATACATGAGAGTATCACAAGTGCGATAAAATAAATTCCTGCAATTCTCGGGCTTATGATAAATGACATAACCATCGCAAGAATTAAGCTCACAGGAGCCCTCATACACATTCTTAAAAGCATCTGGTATGTATTCTGTACGTTGGTAACATCAGTGGTAAGTCTCGTCACAAGTCCCGCCGTGCTGAACTTGTCAATGTTAGAAAACGCATAGGTCTGAATATTGTCAAACATACCCTTTCTTAAGTTTTTGGCAAAGCCTGTTGAAGCTTTTGCTCCGTAAATACCACCCATGATTCCGGCAAACAATCCGACCGCTGCAATGACAACCATACAGCCGCCAACCATAAGTATATACCTCATATCACCCTTCTCAACACCGTTGTCGATAAGTGCCGAGAGCAGATATGGAATAAGCATTTCCATGAGCACCTCTAAAATCATAAAAAAAGGGGTCGCAATGGATGCTCTCTTATACTCTTTTACATAAGCACCTAATGTCTTTAGCACTGTTCATCCTCCTTATTCGTATCATTGATATTTTTTTTCATCTTTTCTATTACATTCAAAAACACCCTTTTTTCTTCTTCCGTAACATTCTGTTCAAGCTCCTCATGCAGCATGTCGATTACTTTCACGGTCGCGGCATGAGTCTCCTCACCCTTCTGCGTGAGAACTATCTTCTTGCAGCGCCCGTCGTTGTCGTCCGTGCGGCATACCAGATAGCCCTTCTTTTCCATGAGCTGCAATATATTCGTGACGGATGACTTACCGATGCCGAATGCCTCGCCAATATCTTTTTGGTACAAATCCTTATCCTTATGCCTGCACAGGTATCCCAGAATATGTCCGTGCATCACGGTCACTTCGTCAAAACCGGCATCCACAAGCTTCTTCTTAAGCTGACGGAATATGATATTATCCATCTTCTTAATCTCAAAGCCCAAATATCTTTTCTTCTCCAAGTCGTTCTCCTTTCTTCCAAAAATGTAATTAAGCAATTGCCTAAAAAATATAATAGTTCGATGCAGGACAGTTCAGTATCAAACTGTTCGGCTTCGAACTATTATATGTTCATATTATTTTATTGTCAAGTATTATTTTAGTTCAGATCTCTTTTGTCATGGAATTGTATATTTTCTCCCATAATCGTCTGTTCTCCTCTTTCATAAGCCGTATCTTATCATGGTCGTTCACATCCCCCTCTATAACAGGAATCCGCTCTGCTACATGCACATCAAAGTACTTTTTCTCCACCCCGTTTTTTATCCTTCCCGAATCACGGCAAGTTATAAAAAGCGGCTGTACCGGAACATCGTTCTTCACCGCATAATAAAAAGCTCCGCTCTTTAGCGGACGCGGCCGGTCATAGCCCCACCACTCGGACTGCTCGGGAAAAATCAGAATACAGTCTCCCTTTTTTAGGTAATACGAGACGGCATCATTGAATCTGCGCACCAGCCTGTGTCCTGACGGAAAGGGCAGAATTCCGAAGGCTCTCATATATTCGCCGAGCCTTCCCTTCTGATTATTAAAGTCCGCCGTCATTACCTTCATGCTGCGCCCTCTTAGCATCCCACTTCTTTTCAGCGACCACATCACTACAAGGGTATCAAGCTTATTTATGTGATTGCAGGTTATAACAAAACCTTCACGATTTTTTCTCTGATTGTAAAGCATTTTTCGATTATTTTCGTTATAAATTCTCGTTCTGAATATGAACCTGTTCACAATCCACATAAACGGGCTGATTACACATGCTCTGATAAACGCCTGTCTTATTTTTAATCGTCCCGCAGGAATATACGGAAAGCTCTCATCGACCGGGCAGCACTTGTCATAGTCTACGGTGTCTAGATGTGAATTATAGTCTCCACGCTTCTCAGCCTCCTTAATTTTGCTCAAAATGTCAGGTGTGGTGTATGCAAGCTTAAAATAGTTCACTAGTATTGTACCCTCCCGATTTTTTCCCAGCTCTCCGGCTTTATCCCAAGCACCGCGCGCCCTACAATAAAAATATATTCCATATAGAATAAAGGATGAATCAGCATAAGACAGAGCTTTTTTACCCATGACAGCCCGATGTTATTCCAGTCTGCAAGCACTGCCATCACGGACAGCGCAAAAAAAGCGGTATAGATAAGCATGAATGCCGCCGCTGCCTGCCATATTCTAAATGTAACCAGATTAAATACTGCCGCCACGGACAAGGTTCCGATGTATGCATACACAAGCCATAGTGACAATATATAATAATTATCGATAAAAGCCCTCACCCCGCGGCGTTTTAGAAGCTTGCGACAGTAGAGCCTGTCTGCAGCCACCATTCCCGTCATCCAGCGTGTTCTGCGCTTATTGGTGTCCGTATGCGATAGTGTCTCCTCAAGATACAGCTTCGCAAATGAATAGTGAAAGGTCTTTATCCCCTTGCACGCACAGTCGCGGAGCAGCTCCATGTCCTCCGTGAGCGTCTGTCTGTAAATCCAGCCGCCCCACTCCTCAACCAGATCTCCTCTTATAAGTATTCCCGTTGTTATCGGCATAGTGGTGAGCCCGAGCGCGCTCTTGTACCTGTTCCCGAGCTCATCTATAATCGGCCATACCAGACCATTCTGACAGGTTATGGCATTTACCACTTTTTCTGAAGCGCTGTTTAAATAACCCATGCTATAATTTCCGACCAGCTTCCGCCCCGTTATCACCTGCGCCCCGCTTGCAAGCGCATCGTTCATATTTGCCAGGAAATCCACATCAAGCCGGCAGTCCGCATCGACGATTATATAACCATCATACTTCTTTCCCGCTGCCAGAATATGCTTTATACAGTAATCAAGACAGTCACCCTTGCTCTTCTGCGCCTCATCGACATACACCTTCGCACCAATCTCCCGTGCATAGCCAATCACCTCGTCGCGCGGATTTTTAACAACCACATAGGTGTCGAACAGACTATAATCCGCACTATAGCTCTGCTCCTCTATGCTCTTAAAAAGCGGCAGCACCGCCCTGCCCTCATCGCGCGCCGGAACAATGAGCGCAAAACGGTGCCTTCTCCCACACTTCAAGCTTTTCTGCGGAAAAATCCACCCGAACCAGCCAATCAGCCGCGGAAAATACAGTACCAGAAATATTATTGTAATAAAAATCAAAAAATTGTTTCCCATATATTATTCCCTCTTTAATCAGCTGCACTGCAAAATTTACATGCATATAAATGTTTTAAATATATTAT
>ENA-OROL01001011-OROL01001011.1-human-gut-metagenome-genome-assembly--contig:-NODE-1011-length-24964-cov-6.101931_pt1 | contig 24964 bp, 29 predicted proteins | sample MGYA00242128_ERZ509048 | MGnify/ENA primary metagenome ERZ509048 (study PRJEB26280, sample SAMEA2338750) | human gut metagenome | biome: human gut; feature: human-associated habitat; material: faeces...
GTGACCTTGGAGTGCTTAAAAAGAAGGGGTATAGGGTTGAAAAGATGGTGGGGGTTGATTTGTTTCCGATGACGGAGCATGTGGAGACGGTATGCTTATTGTCCAAACTTCATGAAGCGAAGCATCATGTGAATGTGAGACTTGACATGGACGAGATGGATTTAACGGCGGCTGAGAGCAAGGCTACTTATGAGGAGATAAAGAAGTATGTAGCAGAGCATAATGATGGGATGAAAGTAAGTAATCTATACATTGCGCAGGTGAAGGCTAAGCATGGAATCATTGAGCGAAAGAATTATAATTTACCTAAGTCAGAGGAAGCCAGACAGCCTAAGTGTCCTAAGGAGAAGGAAGAGGCTATTGTTTGGGCACTGAAATATTTTCAGATGATTCCAAGTGAATCATAGGATGATTCGTGATAGACAGATACTTGATGATATGGTGGAAAGCGTAAGAGAGCATACTCCATTGGTCTAAGGAAATTATATCACACATTTTAATAATAAAATTAGTATCAGTAAAAACAGCGTATTTGTAAAGAAAGTTGTATACAAATATGCTGTTTTTTGATGCAAGTAAGAGAATGAACTGTTTATGACAGAAAATTTGTAAATTTAACATAATAACTGAAAAATTGTTGTGGAAAGGAAATTGTAGTAGTAAAATTAAAATAATCATTTTATTGCGTATTTTTATTTCATACTTTATTCCAAAGCGAATTTTGATACAAAAGTACGTTTTATCGGACATCATGTATATTATTCTTATAATACGAGAACCCTAAAATGAAAAATTAAACCTGTACTTTGACAACTGAAAATGGCTAAAAAAGTCTAATTTACTTTTGCAATGGCTTCTTCTGGCAGACATGATATAGTTAAGATATCGATTGCTATCTGCTAGAAAGGGGCAGATATGACTTATTACAAAAAAGAAGGACAGATGGATCTGTCTGACAGGATTGCGATAGAAACTGGAATCAGTAATAAGGATTCATTCAAGAAGATAGGAAAACTACTCCATCGACATCCATCTACGATTGCACATGAGATTAAAGAAAATCGTACATTTATTCCAGGCAATTATTTTCTGAGGAAGGACTGCAGATTTGTAAGACAGCATGTACAACATCATGTTTGTGGAGATGAGTCTTGCGAAGAAAACTGTTGTAGATGTCGAAGAATGGACTGCCAAAAATACTGTGAGAAATATGTATCCCGGGCATGCCATAGATTTGAAAAGCCGCCATATGTGTGCAATAACTGTTCAACGAAAAAGCTTTGCTCAAAAGACAAATATATTTACAGTGCAAAGTATGCTGATGCAGCTGTCACACGAAGACGGAGTGAAAGCAGACAAGGGATTCGTATTTCTGATGAAAAGAAATCTGAAATGGATGAATTGATTACCAGACTGGTTAAAAAGGGGCAGCCTCTCACTCACATATATGCTGAGCATGAAAATGAAATGCCGGTATGTTTGAGGACTCTCTATAATTACATTGATGATGGTGAATTGACAGTAAAAAATATAGACTTGCGTAGAAAAACCGGGTATAAGAAACGAGGAAGAGGTCATCAACCATCTCTTGGATTTGCAAATATGGAGTTTCGTCAAGGCAGAACATACACTGATTTTGAGTATGCGATGAAAGCAAAGTATACGGAAGATGAAGTAGTAGAAATGGATACTGTAAAAGTGTGCGAGAACAAGGGAAAAGGCTTCTTACCATGATTTTCAGAAGGAATAATGTAATGCTTCTATTCCTGATGCCGGATGGAAAAGCAGAATCTGTAAAAAGGGTGTTTGACTATCTTGAGGCAGGACTTGGAATAGAAGTATTTCGGAGATTATTTCCGGTTATATTGACTGACAATGGCAGTGAATTTAAGAAAGTGGATGAGTTAGAGCTTACATCAGATGAGGATGGTTTCTTGGTTTATAGAACAAGCATGTTTTACTGCGATCCGATGGCTTCATGGCAAAAAGGATGTATCGAAAAGAATCATGAATTCATTCGGTATGCGATTCCGAAAAAGAAAAGCTTAAATCCTTATAATCAGGATGATATTACTTTACTTATGAATCACATCAACAGCATTAAGCGTCCAGGACTTGGAAATAAAAGTCCGTACGAATTAGTCGGGGAAGATGATGAAGATTTCCACGAGTTAATGAGGCTGTTAAAAATGCACCTCATCCCGCCAGATGAAGTGCATTTGATGCCAGACTTATTTGTTAAAAAGTAATTAAAAGACTTAAATGCAGGTAGTAATCGATTTGTCAATAGGTGTTATTAGACGGGTCGCATTTACTTTTGCATAAGAATTAGCCAGCCGTATGTTTGCTATGCAATTTTTGATATACCTGCTGTCTGGAATATGCTAATTATAGCACCTTTTTAGAAAGAAGGCACCACAATATCAGTCGAAATGGGGGTCAAAAATCGATTTTGTGTAATCAGACGATATTTCAGTTGAGTTTTAGTTTTTCATTCAAGGTTCATGGAACCAAGGTGATTGATCTGTCGAAGATTGATGTGGAAGAACTTCGTAAAGAGATCAACGTTGCTCAGTATAAGGCGATAGAGATTGATGACCTGAAGGATTATATTGAACAGGTTCTACAGCAGATGCTGAATAAGAATATTACCAGAATCAAGTTTTCTCAAAGATATAAAAATATCATCGACCGTTATAATGCCGGTGGTTCTGAAAACGAAGACTATTATGAGCAGCTGATTCAGCTCATTGAGGAACTAAAGAAGGAAAATGAGCGTGCTGATGCAGAAGACCTGACTGAGGAAAAACTAGAAATTTTCGATCTTCTGATTGCCGGAAAGAAGTTATCACAGGCTGATGAGCAGAAGGTTAAGCTTTCAGCTAAGCACCTCTTCGAGAAGCTGAGTGATAATCGTAAAGATCTGTTGGTAGTGGACTGGTATAAGGATGAACAGCCGAAGGCTAAGGTTAAATCAGCGATTGAAGTTTCTCTGAATGAGAATCTGCCGGATAGTTATGATGCAGATTCATTCCATTCAAAAATTGATTTATTAATGAATCATTTCATTGACATGGCTGTACAGGGTTATGGTTGGATAGCCGCATAGCAGAAAAGCGAGGATAAGTAAATGGCGCTGAATAAATCTTCCCTGTTAATCAGGGATTATGAAAACATCCGGCAGATTCTCCGGGATATATACATATTCGGGTGCTTTTCTCGTGACGATTTTATTGAGAAAAAAGGAATCAGCGGACGCAAGTATGATAAAGAACAACAAAGAATAATCTCATATCTTCCAGAGGGATTTATTCAGAAAAGACGAGTGGATAAAAAGGTTCAACTGTACTGTTCCTATAACATAATGGATGGTGGCAGTAACCATTTGGCTGAAACCTATAGGAACAAATCCTTTACTGCGCTTGATATCATGTCATTTTTCTTTGTTCAACAACTTTTAAATGAGAATGAAGAAATGACAGCGTCTGAGATACTGGATGCGCTTCCGGCAAATAATGATAGTGTAGTTTTTACAAAGGATAATCTAAGGGTCAAGCTTGATGAACTTGTGGAAAAGGGGTTTATCCGGATCAGAAAAAAGGGGAGAAATATCCTTTATAACCTCGCAGAGGATATATGGCAAGGCTTTTCCGATGATGAACTTGTAGATATATGTTTATTCTTGGATTTTTTGAAAAATGTATCTCCTATTGAGATGCCATACTATTTTCTGCATGAGAAATTGATACTTTATCTGAGCGTGGAAAGAGGGAGAAGTGTTGAGGAGAAGGATATTTTCCACTTTAAGCATAACCATTTGTTCAATTCGCTTGATAACGATATATTACTGGAAATCCTTAGAGCGATGAAAGCTGATCATATTCTCGAAGTGATTCTATATGGTAACGAAAAAGGTGTGAAGGCTATACCGATTGAGATTATTCATGACAGTATATATGGCAGGCAGTATTTGTATTGCTTTGATATAGAGAGAGTGCATCCAACTGTTATACGACTCGATCGGATAAGCAAAGCATTGGATTTACGGGAATTGACAAAGGATGAGAAGAATAAAAAGATATCTCTGGCAGGGTATTCAGATTCTTGTTGGTGTACGTCAGGAGCAGATGATAATCTTTCGGAAATTGTAGTAGAATTTCGCTTTGATGAACAAAATGAAAAATATATTTTGGGACGAATTCAGGCAGAAGGACATGGCGGAGCCATAAAGAGACTGGACGAAGGATTATATGAATACAGGATAAAGCTTAGAGATCCCGATGAGCTGATTCCGTGGATTAGAAGCTTTGGGGAAAGAGCTAAGGTGATTTCAAGCGAGAAGAAGACAGAGGAAAAGATAGCTGAAGAATGGAAGAAGGCGTTGGCGAAATATGATTCTCTTTGACGAAATAGAAAATAAATACTATGGTCTTATGGCTCATATGCTCCAAGGCGGAACGGAATACTCACGAAAAGACATTCGTGACATGCTGGAGAAATACTTATCAGGAGAAGAAGACTTTGAGGTCACGGAGGCTTTATTTGCGATTGATGAAGGGGAGGAGCTTCTTTTTATGGGAACCGAAGGGCTAATAAAACCCATTATGGAAGGAGATTTTCCTGTTAGGAACAGTATTTTGGAAAATCAGGCTGCGAAATCCTTGGTACAGAGTCCTTACGCGGGTAATTTCCTGCGGAAGGATACCATGGAAAAACTGAAGAAGGCTACAGATATGGTTCCAGAGGATTGGACTCCGGATGATATAACGGTGAAAAATGTATTTGACAATGGTATTCGTTCCTCGGGTAGATTATTTGATCAAGAGATTTCGGTTATTGCAAAAGCTATACATGAAAAATGTGCAATCAGGTATGACAATGTGCGACCGGGACGTGTTGAAAAGAAAGATGCATTGGCATTTCCTGTGAGGATAGAGTATTCGGTAGTAAATGACAGATTTCGTATAAATGCATATGAACCAGTTGAAATGCGATTTATAAAGATGAATCTTGATACCATGGTGAATATTGAGGTGTCGGATGAGGTCACAGATGTAGATTTGGAAACGGAATATGCTGAGTTCATTAAACTCAACACAAAAAAGGTTGTTTTGGATGTGGAGCCTGTGGATCATATAATTGAACGCTGCTTTCGGGTGTTTTCGTATTACGACAGGAAGGCACGTTATGATAAAGAAGAGCATGTTTACAGACTAGAGATATCATACCTTAAGGCAGACGAGAACGAGGTTATCAAAAATATCCTTTCTATGGGAAGCCATGTTGTTGTAATGGAACCGAGAACAATCCAAAAGGAGGTATATCGCCGGATTTTAGCGGCAAGTAAGCTGTATTCCTAGGAATTTCAAGTTCGTACAGTTTTTTTATCGTGAAGGTTGGGGATAGTTGATAATATTTGTTTACAGAAAGGCAAATGGTTTACTGAGTTAACATTATTACGGAGGAAACGAGATATGGGATTAAATAACTTTACAATCACGAAGGAAAGGGCACTGCCGATTTTTATTCTTGCTGATACCAGCGGAAGCATGAGCGGGGAAAAAATCCAGGCTGTAAACAAAGCAATCAGCGACATGATCATTACTTTGAGGAATGTTGATGATATCAGGGGAGTTTTTAAGGTAAGTATTGTTACGTTTGGTGGTGATGAGGTTGTAGTTCAGCAGCTTCCGACAGATGTTCACACTGTACAGTTCAGTGAACTTACCGCAGCCGGACGGACACCAATGGGCGAGGCTATTACTAAGGTTACCAAGTTGATCGAGGACAGGGAGATTGTGAAATCAAGTGATTATCTTCCAACGGTAGTATTACTTAGTGATGGATATCCTACAGATTATTCGGGTAGCAGGGATGCATCTCTGGAACAGTACCTTGAATGGAACCCGATAAAGCTTATGCATGAGGGAGAGCGCAGTAAGAAGTGCATGAGAGTAGCAATGAGTGTTGGAGCTGAAACTGATCTGACAATGCTTAGGGCTTTCCTAAACAATGGAACGGAACCAATGATGGCAACGGACGCTGATGACATAGCCAAGCTCTTTAAGTGGATAACGATGTCAACAATCAGCAGGATGTCAAGCGTGAACCCAGATGATGTTAAGAGTTTCCTTAAGTTTGATGATGACGAAGATGAAGATGTGATAGAATGATAGCTTTTTACAGAAAAGAAAAATGTCGAGCATTTACATATTCCCACATTGGTGAAAATCATACATTGGTCGGGCAGGATAACCAGGATAACGTGGCTTTCGAGAAGCTGGGAGATTTGTGGTATATGGTAATCGCAGATGGCGTTTCATCGGCTGCTTGTTCAGGAGAAGGAGCACAGGCAGCGGTTGATGTTACCCGGAGGCTTTGTGAAAGAATTATGGATGACAGACATCTGCTAAATGATATTGATGCTATTAAGGTCTATGTGGTTAAAAACTGGAAAGAACAGATTGAATCTGACTGGGACGAATATGCAACGACAGTAAACTTTGCAATATATGTTGATCATACGCTACTCACAGGACAGATCGGAGATGGCCTAATAGTGGCAGAGGTCGATGGCAATTCATTGGTGTTGACTGAAAATGATGAGTTTTATACAACAGAAACCTATGCTTTGTGTGCGGCTGTGAAAAAAAATACGTTCACTATAAGGGTTGTTGAAGTGAAAAATAGGATCCGTGTATATATGGCATCAGATGGGATAGGAAAAGAGATTAACGAAGCTTCAAGAATTGAACTGATAGAATATCTTGACAATATGATGATGAATGAGGATTCTATCATAGAGGATGAGCTTGACACTTGGGTTATCGGACTGGGAAAGAAGAATGGTGACGATAAATCTATTGGTTTTGTTAGGTGGGAGGAATAGCTTGTGCAGGATTTAGAGGGCAAGGTCATACAGACCACAGAAGGAACTAAATATGTGCTTACTGAGATAGCCGGCGAAGGTGCGCAAGGAGTGGTCTATAATGAGGCAAGTGATAAGTTCCTGATAAAATTATATAACAGGAACAATCCGATCCAGAATAAAAACCGTTTTGACAAACTCAAATGGTTGATACAGCAGGATTATCCGGATCAGTTCATAAGACCCCTAGCATTAATCGAATCACCATATGTTGGGTATGTTATGGAGAAGGTTAAGGGGCATAGTTCGCTGAACAAGTTACTTGTTCCGGCGAGAGATGTGTCCTTCAGCGAATGGTACAACAAGCAGACCGGTGGTCTCAGAAGAAGGCTGTTCTTAGCATATAAAATAGCCATGCAGTTTTCCCTGCTGCATGATACGAACAGGGCATATTGTGATATATCGGGTAATAATATCCTCGTGAATGCCGATCCATCCATCGCCTCAATATGCATGATAGATATTGATAATATCTATATTCCTGGCGGGGATTCCGGTAATGTTCTCGGTACTTCCAGATATATGGCTCCGGAGATAATGAACAAACAGGTTTCACCGGATATTTTTACAGACGCATATTCACTGGCGGTAATCCTGTTTGAATTATTGCGTGTTGGACATCCTTATGTCGGAGATATGGTGGAGAATGGAACGCCTGAGCAGCAGACGCAGGCATATTTAGGATTATATCCGTATGAGGATGATCCGGACACTGATGTTAACAGATCTTCGCAGATGCTTCCAATGGATGTTGTTGCTACAAATGCATTAAGGGAGTTATTTGCAAGGTCTTTCATTCAAGGTAAGGATGACCGTATGATGCGTACAACCGCAAAGGAATTTGCGCTCGCCTGTCTGGAAGCCTCAAACAGGGTAATGAAATGTTCTAATCCTGAGTGCAAATGCTGGTTCATAGCAAAGGCAAATGCAAAGAAACAGTATGTATGCCCTTGGTGCGACAATATAAATGACAGACCTCACTTTCTGCAATTCAAGGACAGATACTATGTATCCAAGATTCAGAAGAAGGAAAACGAGGTCTTTAGCGATAAGCCGGTATATTCCTTTGTCCTTAGGGATGAAAAAAACGATATCACGAATAATTATATCTCGAATATGTATATAAAGCGGGATAAGTTTTCTAAACCGATAGATGTATATTTTACGATTAGAAAAGCAAAGGACGGAAAGTTTTACCTGATCAATCCAGGGAACAACGAATTGTATATTCGGAAGAATAAAACAGAAAAATACATGCCGGTGATTAAGGAAACTGATCCGGTTGAGCTTGAACGGCACGATCTTATATTCTTCGAGGATCCGCAGAAGTATATAAAAATCGATATTGATGAACATAGCAGGGGCGTTCTTTTTAGATATGCTGTAGTAATGTAGGAGAGATCAATGAAAGCAGAGGATATAATCTGGGGTGGCAATAATAAAGGTGTCATTCGGTTAAAAAACGATATAGGGCTTGAGCCTGGTACACTTGTCAACATTGAGTATGACTATATAAAAGAGGTCTATTATTTAAACAGAGATGTTGAAAGAGTGGACATTTCTGCGGCTGAGAATGTAATAGAGATGCTGAACAATATCTACCTGACTGGAACAGCGCCAACCACAATGGTATGGGTCGTAGATAAGGAAGAAAATCTCAATTACATCATTGAGATCAAGGTTTTCCGCGAAGAGATTACTTTCGGGAAGCTTAATGCGATTGAGATAAAAATCGGTGATGAGGTTATCGATAAAATGCGCATAAGGGATAAGGAAAATCCGATTGCGTATTTGGATAATGCCTTTAAATATGGAGACAGAGTTTTTGTAAGAGGCTATGGCAGAAAAGGTGCAAGCTTTACAATCCTGTCAGCAGACAAGGCATTAAATGTCCGTCAGGTTGGGAATGAGTATATTGCAACAAACCTTGTCAGGTACGATAAATCACGGGCTGATATGGAAGCGGTATTCATCTTAAAAGGTGATCTTTCTTTTGTGGATTCATCTAGGAGCGCGTTTGTTTCTGGTGAAGTGGCGCAGAAGATGGAGGTTATTACATCCGGTGGAGAATACTTTGATATATGGGATGCATACAACGATCTGGACAGGATATTTGCATTTAGACAGGCTACAGAAAATGGAGTACTGAAGTATTCAACGTGTACCTGCGTTTTGACGGATGCTTTTGAATACTGTTTTACGATAGAGGGAGATGATATAGAAGCATTTCCTGAAGGGACTCAGATTGATTGTACTGATAATGATGACATATTAAAAATTGACACCTTTACTAAGGTAGACCAGCTTGGCGACCTACGGTCTACTTCTGTTGGTGTGTTTGACAGGATTGAGAATGGGAAGTGCTATATTATTGACCGTGAATACGACAGCAAGAAGAATCTTCCGTCACAGGGGTATCTTTTTGTGTCGGTGGTCGGTGATGCTGTCAGATTATCAAGGCGTGAGAAGGCCAAAGCAGATATTATTACCAAGCAGTCGCCGATCAATAATCTTGCAATGATTATCGATAAGGGGGTAGGCACTGATCTTCAGTCAAGGCATGAAGCACCGATCACAGGTATGCTTTCGAGAAAATTTGAGGGAAGAGAGTTCAACGAGGACCAGAGAAAGGCTATAGAAGTAGCTATCAACACACCGGATATTGCTTTGATACTTGGACCTCCCGGAACCGGTAAAACAACGGTTATCAAGGCCATTATTGCGCGTTTTGAAGAGTATTATAAAAAACATAATGACAAGAATGTTCCCAAAATTCTGGTAACCAGCTTCCAACATGAGGCAGTAGAAAACGTCATTGTGGATATGGAGGGGAATGGATTACCACCGGAAAGAAAGGGCGGAAGACGGGATGGCACGGACAAAAAGAGTATAAGCATCCGGGCTTGGCGTGACAAAATTGGAGACTATATAGGTGGGGAAATTGCAGAGTTGGTTCCGGAGCAGGATATGGCGCATCAGACTCTTAGGGATCAGATTTATGCGTGGAAATCTAAGGGGATGGATGCCGCAGAAGGCTTGGAGCTCCTAAGAACAGTAGCAGAAGCTAATCGGCTTAAGCTTTCCAATAAACTAAACGAGTCAATAAATGAGATATTGGGACGCGCTATGGTGCGGTCTACCGGGCAGAGCAAGGAGCTTCAGGCGGTAGAAGATGAAGAACGGGAAGAAATCAAGAAGGTTCTTTTGGCACAGCGGACAACACCGGAATCCTATGCTGATGATGGGAAAAAGCAGGCATACGCCCTTAAGCAGCTGATCCTGCAGGAGATCATTGATAATGGAGGGGATACTGCTGCAATAGATGAGGTTTTGAGGACAAAAGGACAAGATCCGAAGGTGCTTAAGACATATGAGCAGTTTGTTGACGGGTTGAAGAAAAAATATGTAACTGTTAAGAAGGTTGATACCGCTATTTCCAGTGTGGATTCGGTAGAGCAATGCTTAAAGGAAGTTGATTCCGAGCTGGAAAGAGTTCGCCTGGAAAGACTTGAGAACAGGAATGAGGCGACGGCATACATTCTTCAGAATTTTTTGGAGTGTATACAGGACGAAAAAGAAATTGAAAGGATTATCGAAGAGTACGCAAATGTTACTGCCGCAACATGTCAGCAATCTATGGAGGTAGGTCGGTTTGCGATGAATACGACCTATGATTTGGTGATTGTCGATGAAGCCGCAAGAGCAAATCCTTTGGATCTTCTGATACCGGTTTCGATGGGAAAACAGGTGATTCTTGTTGGAGACCATAAACAGTTGCCTCATATGCTTGATCCGGACGTTGTGAAGCAGTTTGAAACTGACGAAAAGATGCAGGAGCTTGGAGTCCTTCAGGAAAGCCTGTTTGAGCGCTTGTTTAATATGTTCTCTCGATCTGAAGGTCGGGTGAAGAGAACAGCCAGATTATCCAAGCAATACAGGATGCATCCTGTTATCGGAGAATTTGCAAGCGATAATTTCTATAGTGAATATAAGCTGGATTCATCGGAGGTAAAGGTTGAGGATAAAACGGCTCATCTGAACGGACTTTATAATGATCGTCCGATTGCATGGATAAATCTTGATAAGAACAATTACGGAATGGAAATAGGACGTCGCAGTAAAAAACGTGAAAAGGAGGCTGCACGGATCATAAAGGAAGTAAAAAAGGTATTGGCGATAGCCCCCAAAAAGAGCATAGGTATTATCTCTTTTTACAAGAGTCAAAGCGATTATCTGAAGGATATTGCTAAGACGGAATTGACTGATGCTCAGAATGACAGGGTTGAGATTGGAACTGTTGATGCTTTCCAGGGTAAAGAATTTGATGTTGTATTCCTTTCCTGTGTAAGAGCAAATGTTATTGATCTGGAAGATAGGAGACATAGAATCGGACATATTGATGATCTTAGCCGTTTGTGTGTGTCCTTTACCAGAGCAAGACAGCTGATGGTGGCGGTCGGAGATCGTGAAACCGTTGAGTGCGTTCCGGCACTTGCCGATTTCATAAGAAGATGCAGAGAAGGAGGCTCTTATTATGAGTAAATTTAAAAACAATCAGAGAGTAATGTCCTTTCGCAAATTCGACAGGCTGGACGGAGATATTTATACTACCTACGATCTTGCATGGCCGGTTGAGGCGATAGAGTGCTATGCAAATAAAGTGGCAGAGGGAATGCTAGATGTTCTGGCTGAAACAGTGCTGGAACTACTGAATGTCAAGGAAATGACACCCGGCAGAATAGCTAAGCTTCTTGATGTAAGCGATGAGATTGTGAATAAAATCATAAAGGATCTGGCAAAGTCAGAATATCCATTATATAACGAGAATGAAAAGTGTGTTACAAAGGAAGGTATCGACTATATAGAAAAGAAGGATGCTGGAGAGTTCCTAGAGGAAAAGGTATTCGGGTACATGTTTGTTAGCCGTATAGATGGTGAGGTCTTTCCTTATTTTATGGAGGGTAAACTACCATGGCCGTTAAGACAGAATGAAATCCTATATCTTTCTTTTGATGAAGAAAGCCAGAGTACCCTGTTTAGTGACCGCGCGCAACTGCTTGACCGTGTGAACCGATCCTTTCACAGGTACGGAAGGATTTCAAAGGCTTCGAAAGAACTTGAGAGAACAGGATCTGACGCAACAACCATTGATTTTATCAAGGAAGAGCTTCATGACAGATCTTTTCATGAGGAAGAGACTCTTGCGGATATTGAAGAGGAAAAGAATCTTAGCAATGCAAGAATAAAGCTGTTAAATACACAGCCGACAGAACTGTACATAAGATGTAGACTTTGTGTATCAAAAGCTAATCCGGAGAAGTTTATTATTGATTCACCTTTTCCTAAGAACAATACATCCTGGTATTCCGAATGCTTTCATAGGATGATTACGAACAATGAATTGATATATACTGCAGATGATGAGATTGGGCTTGAATACTTCTGCGAGGAGATAACAAACCAGTTCTATGTTGATTTCCCGGAGATGCAGTCAAAGGATTTTGAGCATTATATCAAAGCGCAGTTTCCGAAAATGCTGTCATGCTCCATATCTGCAGAATGCATGGATAAATATCGTGAGATATTTAATCTGAGAAATCTATGCGATGAGCATCAGGTAAAGCGTAATGTAATCGTAACAGAGGGAACCAAGGCGCTGGAGTTGATATTAAATAATTATGTAGCCAAAACACGCAAGGATGAGGTCATACGAAAGTATAGGGATAATATTCAGACTGAAACTGAAATAGAGGATATGCTGGATCATTTTGGTATAACAGATTGTACTGGGCTCCGAAAAGAAAAGCGTAATTTAGATTATGGCAGGGTGAACATGAATCGCTCTATTATGTCAAATTTTAGAGGTTACAGGATGGGGTCAACAGTAATAGAAAAATACTATTATCTCATTGTCGAAGCAACCTTTAATGAAAACTCAAGATTCAGAAGGCTCCTGATCAAGGAGGGTATTGATATCATTGGTTATATAGATTTTATCAATCAGATGAGAAACTCATATGGCGGGCATAATGACGGTACGAGAGTGGTAGAAGTTTCAGATAGTAATTATCAACAATTCTATGAGTATTTTGTAAGGTCCACAAAGATTTTACTTGATTATGTCGATTAAGGGAGGTTTGAAATGGCAAAAAAAAGAGGAAACAATAGGAATACAAAAGCAGCGCAACATGTGGCGCCAAAGATGACTGCAAGCACTCCTAATTCTTCAGCTAAAACTAACAGCCTCTCGGAAGATGATCAGAAATTGCTTGAGCTGGCCCAAAAAGCGAAATTGGTTTCGGAATCAGAGCTGGATGAGTTTAAATCCATGCTGATGGATGAGTATTCAAAGGAATATGATGAGAAAAAAGCAAATATGGATCAGGAGCTAGAAGCGGAGAAGGAGGTTCGGAAAAAGGAATTTGAAGAATCGCTGAAAAAAGAGCATCAGGAAGCTATTGCGGAGAATGAGCGTCTTCAAAAGGAAACTGGAGAGCTTGAAAAAAAGATTTCTTCTCTTGAAAAGAGTGCCGGTAAGATCGAGGGAGAGCAACAGAAAATCCTAGACGATGCCAAAAAAGAGGCTGAAAGAATAATTGAAGAGGCAAAGAAGGAAGCAGAAAAGCAGAATGAAGAAGCCTTGAAAGTTATTGAGGAAAAAAAGAAGGAACTTGCCGAGAGAGAAGAGATAGTTGAGGACAGGGAGATTGAACTGGATGGAAAAGACAGTGCCCTGAAAATTAAAGAAAAGAGAATTCAACAGCAGGCTTCTATATATGAGACCGCTAATCCTGATGCGGTAGCGTCTCTTGAAAGGGCTCTTGAACTTCGGGCTGCTCAGCTTGAATCTGTACAGCACGAATTTGAAGAAGCTCAGATGGAACTTAACAAAATAAGAATACGTATGATTCGCTCGGAGGGTGTCTCACCGGAGGAACAGCAGCAAGAAAACGACGCCCTGCGTAAGAGAGTTGAGGAGCTCGAGGATAAATGCAGTCGTTTTACAGAGCAGCAGTTGAATGAAATGCTTGCGGCATATGAATCGAAGGATGCATGGCTGACACAGATAAGGAATCTTCAGAATGATAATGCTGCGAAGGGACTTGAATTAACACGACTCAATAATTCTATCCGCGAATATGAGCAGCTTAAGGCACAGCTGGATCTTCTTAGGACGCTGAATGAGCATTTAAGAGCGGAATTGAACAACACTAAACGTATGCTGGAAAGCAATGTGGGAGAAATATGTCCGGCGTTGACCGCGATAGATGTTGATGAATCAGCTAATACCGGGGATAGCTATGTGCGTTACGGAGAGCGTCAGAGCAGTAAAAATGAAAGCATAACAACCCTAAAGGAACTTGTGGATCATGTTAAAAGATATGCGGCTGCTCAGTCAAAGCCACTCTATTATTCAGATCAAGATTTGCGTGCATTTATTGCGGGGCTGGCGGCTTCACCTTTATCGATTCTTCAGGGAATGTCTGGAACTGGAAAAACCAGCCTGCCAAAGATTTTCTGTGAGGCTATTATGGGTGAAATCTGTGTTGTACCGGTTGAATCATCCTGGAGAGACAGAAATGAATTGCTGGGCTACTATAATGACTTTAGCAAAAAATTCACAGCAAAAGAGTTTACTTGCGATTTGTACCGCGCAGGCTGTGAGAGGTACGAGAATACCATCTATTTTATTGTGCTTGATGAGATGAACCTTTCCCGCGTGGAATACTATTTTGCTGATTTCCTTTCTGTACTTGAGGATAAAAAGGAGAATTGGATTATCCGTCTTGTAGATACCGATATGAGACAGCTGCCGACAGAGATTACGGAAGAGGTAATCAAGGCTATCGAAAAGGACAAGTCTGATGAAGCCAGGGAGTTGGAGGAAATAGTGTCAAAGCTTTATCCGGAAAATAATACGTTGTCTGATGATGCTAATTCCACAGTATCGGGAAGCGATAAACTTAAACTTATCAAGTATCTTGCTGACAAGAACTTTAAGAATAAAACCAGGACAAGATGCCTTGTTGGTGGCCCCCAGCATCTGATTGATGGTAATACTATCCGTATACCTAGAAATGTGTGGTTTATTGGAACCGCAAACAGGGATGAATCGACATTCGAGATTACAGATAAAGTCTATGACCGTGCACAGGTTTTGAATTTTAATAATAGAGCTACTGGGTCTCGGCTTAATGAGGATGTGCCAAGGATATTTCTTACATATGGGGAATTGAGCAAAATGTTCATGAACGCCGTTAACAGCAAAACCTGTGCCTTCAAAGCGGAGGAATGCGAGCTTTTGAAGGAGATTGAGAGCATATTACGTTCAAACTTCAGGATATCATACGGTAACCGTATTCAGGATCAAATGAATATTTTTGTTCCTGTCTATATAGCAGCCGGAATATCTGCTACCAAAGGACGGATAGATGAAAAAGCAAAGGCTATCTTGATAAACGAAGCAATTGACTTCCAGCTTACGAATAAAGTGTTAAGAAAACTGGAATATGAGGAATTAAGCAAGGAAGCGGCACAAAAGCTGAGAACATTATTTGAGAAGCATGGGCTTGTTCGTGCAAAGGATTTTATTGATTGGAAGACCGGAGGGGTTGAAGGTTGATGGCTATGACGGTAACCTATGTTGACAGACAAAAGAATAGAAAAATTCTGTTACCAGAGCTTACCAGTTATGTTTTGCCGGATTCGGGTAAGCTTATGATCCGGGAAATAGCTTCCTCTCATATTTATATCAACGGCGATTCTTATGAGGTTGAAAATAGGACGCGGGATATAGAGATTAAGGATTACCCTCTTGAAATTGAGGTTGATGGAAGCTTGTATAGAGTCAGAGTTTTGTGTGGTCAGTGCAGGGAAGAGACGAAGTTTGATTACAACACCTTGCGGACAGCGTTTTTAAACAATTTGGTACAGGAGAGAATGGATGAAGATATTCTTTTTTCTGCCATATCAGAGGAACTGGATGCACTGAAGATACCTTTGTGTACCTTTAATCGTAAATTTGAATCCATCACGAAGGATTATGATGTGGTGGCCATGGAAGAATGCACAAATCAATTACCGCATATTTTTCAGAAGCCCAAGCAGCATTTAAAACAAATAAATGAAATTCGTCCTGCAGCGGTTGTATCCAGGATAGGACAAGAATCAATCCGGCATCTCGCCTCCCATAGTGAGCATTGGAAGGGTATCAAAGCAAGCGGGCTTGTTCCTGAAAGACTTTTGGCTAGAACGCTTGAGGATGATTTTGCAATATACGAAAATGTTGCCGTTAAATCAATCGTTGATCAGCTCTATAAAGAGATGAAGGCACTAAGTGAGGAAAATATAGATTGCTCTATGCAGATGGATATAGACGATGGACATGCGGTTAGCGGTGAGCAGAAAACATATTTTCACGCGCGCGATCTTCTCTTAAAAGGTATGGATGATGAAAGTGTAGCATATAACCAGATGCTATTGGAGGAACAACGTGAGCATATCACAAGTATTCTGGAGAAATTATCAAAGTGCAGATCGACTCCTTTGTATAGAATGCTTAAACGGCAGAGACCAATAAAGGGAAAACTGAAAAAGACAAATATCTTCATGATGGATAAATACTACAAATATGCCTACGAACTGTCAGAATTGATGCTTAACAGGCAGGAGGTTAATCCTTATGAAGCTGTGCAGGATATTACAGGCGAGTATGCTCTGTTCTGCAAGATTCTATTTATCTTTGCACTAAGATATTTTAATTTTGAACTTTCAAATCCGACAGAGGACTTATTCGAAAGTGAAACGCTCTTGAATACTACTTATAACTTTGAAAAGTGGCATATTAATCTGACCGATTATAATGTTACATCGATGGATATCAATGGGTTTTGTTTTGAAATGTATGTTGATAATCCAATAGAGGTTAATTGTGACCCCATTGATATTAATGTTGGAATCATATCTCGTTTTTCCGGTGTGAGAGCATCCGAAAATAGGCTTGTATTTGACCGTCCATGGAAGGATCAGGAACAGGAGGAACTGATTCGAGAATTGAAGAAAACCTGGCCAAAGAATAAAACAACATGGCCTGCTGACTTCAAGATGAAACTGGTTGCCGCGTTCCATAATGCAAATATGGAGTCAAGAAGATGCTTAATGCTGCCATGGAAATATGTTATGCCAGATAATATCGAGGAAATCTCCCAACTGAAGAGTATACTTTTGGATAAACTGAAGGATGAGACCTTTGACATGATTTATATTCTTACGGTATCAAGACCGAACGAATTTGTTAATATTGAGGACCAGGCTGTTCTTAATAGTCTCTTGACGTATGGAAAGGCAAATGAGGAGACCGGACAGAGTAAATCATGTTATGGTATCATTCCTATAGGGCTGGGGGATATAAATTCCTACAGAAGATACACAAAGATATTACTGGATCATATGATAGCTCTTGATCATGAAAGAGACGTATGTCCGATATGCGGAGATAAGCTTTTTGCGGGGAAGGGTGAACATAATAATGTCTTTGGCTGTCATAACTGTGGTTTTGAAATAATAGATACACAGTGCAGCAGTTGTAAGAGCAAATTCCCCTATACAAGGTACATTCCCCCAAAAACAACCGCCGTAAAAATAGATAATCCGGGTTTCAGGGTTATGGCAAGGGAGAATGAACTGGGCTTTAAGAATATAACAGCGGTACATTTGGAGGAAGGAACTATACATCCGATTTGCCCGTATTGCGGGAAATAATCGAATTGATAATAGTGTAAAAAACAGTGCGAGGTTGAATTGTAACTTCGCACTGTTTATTTAATTCCTATAATTTTATCTCAGTATATTATAAGACCATGGAACAGGAAAACAGCGAAAATGGAGGTATGAGGATGCGAAAAGTGATTTTAACGGAACAGGTCAAGTTGACGGGAGTAAAGAACTTTACTGGGAAGGATAAGCTAATCGATTACTATATCGAGCAGCCCGGACGAGACAAGATTTATGCATTTAGCAAAATCTTCACGCAGAACACATATGATATGTGCAAATCCGGGATCCGTGTGAATGAACTCTCAACAAAGAGAAGCAGGGACAGGGGTGTGATGAGGCTGGTAAATTACCTGAATATGGTGCTTCCGTATCTGAGTGAATATTATGAATTGCCTATAGTGGCTTGATGCGAAAGGGGGAAGGTCGAATGCGGGGTAGAAGAGGATGTTATGGCGGTTATTATGGTGGAGGTGGTGATCTGATGGGTCTGATAGCGGTTGCATTGCTTGCTATTGTCGCAATGCCCCTTGTAGGCGGATATGTCCTTGTGACCGGAAAGGATGAAGGGAGCAAGCTACTGGGCGGAGCCTTGTTGGTGGTAGGACTTATCGTATGGGCAGCCTTAGGGCTGAGATAGGAGATGTGTATGAAGAGAGATAATAGCGGGATCAACGGTATAGCAGCTGGCTTACTTATCTTTGGTATCATTCTCATTATCGGGATGATTGGAAATGCGGCGGACTCTTCGTCGAACAGATGCAGTAAGGCCGGTTGTGATAACAGGCGGGCATCGGGAAGCAGTTATTGTTACATTCATAAGCCCAATACGGGTGGTGGAACTACTACTAGAATCAGTGGCAGTACAACTGGTTCATATAGTAGCGGAACATCAAGTAGAACATATAGCGCCGGCACCAGAAGCTCGATGGGGACCACATCGCATTATTCGACAGGAAACTCATCAGGTAGCAGGAAATACAATACGCTGAATAATGATCCTGAGGATTATGATGATCCTGAGGAATATGCTGATGATGCATGGGGTGATGATTTCGAAGATTGGGATGAAGCATATGACTACGGGGAAGATTATTGATGCATTTATACTGAAAACAGAGTTTATGGAAAGAGAGGAAAAATGATATGGGATTTTGGGATAGAGAAGTAAGAGATACATTTGACAGTTTGTTTGATTTAAACAGAGACGGTATGCTTGATCCGGCGGAGCAGGCGTTCCAGCTTGATTTCCTTACAAGGAAAATGAAAGATGAAACTTGTGAAGAGCATGGCGGAGATTTGGAACTTGATGATCTGGAGTTTATGGATGAGGATGAACGCAGGGAAGCATTAGAGGATGCCGGTTATGATCCGGATAATTTCGATGATGATTTTTGAGGGAGGTGTTGATTATGAGTAGTGTTGCAACAGTATTATCCAATCAGAAGTTGACTATCCACTTTACCGGAAACGATATAGTCCTTCTGGTAGCAATTACAGCGTTGGAAACGATTATCATGACTGCGCTTATGAAGGATTACAGCGTCGAATTAAATGGAGAGACAACTCCAGAGGGTATGGTGAAGGGTGGATTTAAACTGAATAGATCTTCATAGTGTAGTAGGGCGACAAGGTCACCATATGGAAAAAATGAGAGAAAAATGTTTGCATGATGGACTGTGGCTGCAGCTATGCAAATGGAAGACTTGAGTGTCAATGCCAGGACGACATGAGAACAGTATATGAATGAAGTGACATACTGGTATTCTTTTGAAAATCTCGCCAGGAAGTTGTGAGTGGACAAGCCTGTATTCTAATTTAATACATCTCTGATATTCTGTTTTTGGAAATGCAGCGGCAATTGCCTCTTTAATGCCACTAAGACCGTCAGCGCAGATAATCAGGATATCCTTTACACCACGATTCTTCAGCTCATTCAGAACAGACAGCCAGTACTTTGAACTTTCATTATCACCGACAGTGATTGAAAGAACCTCTTTTTTCCTTCTGTGTTGATGCCAAGAATGACGTAGGCAGCCAGCTTTCTGATCACTCCATTATCGCGTACGGAATAATGGATGGCATCTATATAGAGGATCGGATATACCTCATCCAGCGGTCGATTTTGCCAGTCTTCGATCTGAGGCAGGATTTTATCTGTAACGTCTGAAATAAAGCCTTCTGATGTTTCAAAACCGTAGATATCTTCGATGGTTTCGGATATTTGCCGGGTTGTCATTCCTTTTGCATACATGGAAATAATCTTCTGATCGATATCAGAAATATCCTTCTGACGTTTCTTTACAATCTGTGGCTCAAATGTTGATTTACGGTCCTGCGGAACATCGATATCCATGCTGCCATAGCTGCTGTTTACACGCTTTGATTTATATCCATTGCGGTAATCATCGCTATCAGATCGTTCAGATTTTTGGTAACCAAGATGATCATCCATTTCTGCTTCCATCATCTCTTTGATGGTGCCGTCAAGCAGATCCTTAAGCGAATCCTGGATATCTTCAGCGGTTTCAATATCATACTCCTGAAGAAGTTGCTGAATGATGTTTCGCTTTCCTTCTGTCATTACTACTTTGTGTACAGGTTTCTTTTCTCTTCTTGCCATAATAAAAGGCCTCCTATGATTTATATTTTACCATAGAAGACCTTGCTGTTATTAGCTATTTACAGAAAAAGTTTCACACTATGAAGAAAAGTCTGTAAATTAGATTCTTCTATGATAATGATGGGCGAACGGCTTGAAAAATCAGCTTTTCGCCCTTTGTTTCTATATAACAGTTACTAAAACGCATGTCAAGAGCAGGCGGTTCTGCCGCCTGTTTTGCAATGGAATATTGCCTATTCTGGAAGGCGTCCTTCGTACATAATACTTAGTTCTCCATAGACCGCTCCCCAGTTTCGGATTGTGGAAGTCCACTTTTTGGTTGCTTCAAAGGTTGCCAGATACAGGGCTTTCAGTAGTGCTGTATCACTCGGAAATACGCTTCTTTGGCGATTGAGTTTCCGGTAGGTGGGATTCAGCGATTCAATGGCATTGGTCGTATAGATGACCTGCCAGTCTTCAATCTGTGGCAGAATCTTGTCCGTAACATCTGAGATAAATCCTTCTGATGTCTCAAAACCGTAGATGTCCTCAATCGTCTCAGATATCTGTCTTGTAGTCATCCCTTTGGCATACATGGAGATAATCTTCTGATCAATATCAGAAATATCTTTCTGACGCTTCTTTACTACCTGCGGTTCAAAAGTAGATTTTCTGTCTTGAGGAACTTCAATCTCCATAGCTCCATAACTGCTGTTCACACGTTTCCGCTTGTAGCCATTGCGATAATCGTCATTGTCCGAACGCTCGGATTTCTCGTATCCAAGATTTTGACATATAAAATTGAGTGAGAAAAACCATTGGGTTCCCTTAAAAATGGGCATAAGAAAAGCACCTACCATTTCTGATAGATGCTTTCTGAATTGCTATTCTGTTTTTTAAATCTATTTTTTGAATAGTTCTGAGTGCGTACCAAGCCTGTAAAGCATGAGTACTAAAACGTTGTTCTGAATCTCATAAATAAGCAACCAGTCCGGTTCGATGTGACACTCACGCGTGCCTTTATAGTTTCCTGTAAGGTCATGATCCCTGTATTTTGCATCCAGCGTACCGCCATTCGCCAGAATATCGATTACCTCAAACAGCTTATCAAGATTTTTATTTTGCTTTTTGGCAAGTTTCAAATCCTTTTTAAACTGATTGGTAAACTGAATGTCGTATTTCATACGTCGAGAGCTGCCTTAAGCGCATCCATACTGGAATAACGCGGAGCAGAAGGATCCTTCATCATTTTTCGGCCTTCCTCAATGGCAGCGGCTGTAGTATCATTTGGTACTTCCAGTTTTAATTCAAAAGGAATACCATGTTCACGGATAGCGGTTCTCAGGAATATATTTATAGCGGTTGTCATATTCAGACCAAGCTCATTGAAGATTTCCTCCGCCTGGTCCTTGATTGCCTTGTCTGTACGAATATTTAAATTAGTTGTTGCCATACAGAACACCTCCATTCAAGTATAGTATACTCAAATGCACGTCTAATGTCAACACATTGTCATTATATAAGACACATAAATTCTGCCAAAATGCATCGAAATCGCTCTGCGTAGCGATCTGCGCATAGCCTTTGTACTCATCATTGCTGCTTTCTGCGTACATATCGTTCACCATTCCGATTGTGAGTAAGTCAAGATCCCGGATGGAGATGCCGAGTTGTACGCAGCGAAGCAGAAACAATGGTGAGGTCATCGGGCGGTCAGTTGCGTGAAGTTTTTTTAGACTCCACATCCGTCTGGACATTTAAGCCCCAAAGCTCGATGATTTTCGGAAGTACCTGGTAGATGGAGAAGGTGCTGAACTCATCAAGCCATTCCTCCGGGCTGTCCGGGATAGAAGGATCTGCATGCTTTGCCATGATGTAGGCGATGTTCTCAAACATCTCAAGGGAGAACATATCGAGGAGGGAGGAACCCTTATCCCCGTTTCCGACAGCTTTTCCCAGCACATCGAGATCCTTATAGATATCTCGGTGGAACTTGATGCGATAAATACGCGGAATGGCGGCAGATGCCTTGAAGGGCACCTGCTTTCCGTCAATCTCAATCTTCTGAATCATACTCATAATCCAATCACTCCTTTACTGCCTTCGCAGGCTTCGCTGCAGACTGCGACTGCGTTGCGACATCGCTCTCTGCCGCAGGCACATATACCGCCTTGTACCAATCAGCATAGGTGGTGGCATCCGTGGTATTTCCGGTCTTTGCTTTCACCATACCATTAGCAAGCGGTACCGCCTTCAGAGACAGCTTCTCCGTCTGCACCTCCTTGGAATCCTTATTCGTCTTTCCTTCGATGCCGGGACGGGAAGCGGAGCAGTTATACAGCACATGACGAATGTGCTTCTGGTCGCCATCAAACTCGAACAGGAGCGCAAATGCTGCAAGCTCCACCTCGGAGTTTTCAATCAGCACTCCCTTGGAATCTAGTGTTTCCTTCAGTACGTCCGTGCGGAAGGACTCCGGAATCAATGCAACCGTTTGCGGAAATAGCTGAGCAGCTAAACACAATAGCGAAAACGCATTTTGATGATTAAAGGAGGCACTTCATTTGGCAAAGAAAAAAGATGAGATAACCATCCGCTCAAGCGCAGCGGAATACCTGACCTATGTTGCCTCTGTAGGTGATCAGCAGGACAGCATGCGACAGCCATTGACTATGATAAAAATTCTGCAACGACGAGAAGATTTTATGCGACCGTTCAGAATAAAATGCATTATGCCGTTCATGGATATACGGCGGCTGAACTGATCGTGGAAAGAGCTGATCACACAAAAGAGCATATGGGATTAACCACCTGGGCAGATGCACCGGAAGGAAAGATTAAGAAAAGTGATGTTAATCCTGCGCATGTTAATATTAATAAGGTTCTAAGTGAACTGGATATGGATATATTCAAGTCAAAGAATCAGTTCTTTATAGATGCGGCAACTTATTATATAGAACATTTTGGTCTGGAAGCACTGACAGAACCGAAGGAAAAGAAAGAACCTCAATTTATATCAACTGAGGAAATGGCTGTCATAGAGGAGCGGATCAGACAGGAGGCAAGAGAAGAAGCAAGGCAGGAAGCAAACAAAGAGGTTATGAGCATGGTTGGCAGCATGCTGGCAACTATGCAGGCTAACAAAGATGCAATATCTATCATACAACAGCAGGCAGATACAGATGATAATGCTGATTCGGAAGATGATTTTTATGATGACGTTATTGCACAGAGCGCATTGAATTGGATGGAAAAAGATTGACTGCAGCAGTTAAAAATATTTGTGTTGTAAAAAGCAATACATGGTGGTACACTATAAGAAACAGGAGGTGCATACTATGGCAACAAAAACTGCAAATGTAACAGCGCGAATTCAACCGAATATAAAAGAGCAGGCAGAGGCAATTCTTGACAGACTTGGAATTCCTGTATCTGTATTCATAGATATGACTTACAGACAGGTTATTATGCGTGATGGAGTACCATTTTCACTTGATATTCCGGATAAACTTGTTACAAGAGATTCTATAACACAAGCTGAATTTGATACGATGATGCAGACCGGGCTTGCACAGGCAAAAAAGAACGATTCTGTATCTGTTGATGAGGCTTTTAATCAATTAAAGTCGGAAATATAGTGCATGAATGAATATGAGGTAAGGGTAACAAGGCTGGCATTAGAGCAGATGAAAGAGATAGTGCATTATATTTCAAATGATCTAATGGCACCGGATGCAGCAGATAATCTGCTTGACAAGATGAAAGCAGAGATTACTAAGTTGTCGAGTTTTCCGAAAAAACATGCCTTGATTGATGAAGAGCCATGGAGGACTGAGGGAGTACGCGAGATTGTTGTTAAAAATTCCCTGATTTACTATTGAGTTGATGATGAAAATAACAGAGTTCAGGTAACAGCAGTTATTTATAGCAGGAGAGACCAGATCAGGCAGCTAAGCAATATGGATATGGAGTAGTGGCTTAATCCATAAGGATTACTATAAAAGTATATAGTTGCAAATATATAAAACTGAATACACGCAATGAAAGAAGCAGATATGTGGAAATATTCCATGTGTCTGCTTTTTTCATGCCCTAAAGATAACAACAAGTATCAGTACACCAAAGGCGATCAGGGATTAGGAAAGCCGAATAAAATATATGTGTATGATTTGTTGAAAGCAGATAACGATAATTGGCTGCCAAAGCAATTTAAGCACAGAAAGGGCGGACAAATAAGAAAGAAATATTATGATGATGCAAAAGAGAATGTAGCATTTGAGAGATGTGTGGATGTTGTGACATCGTTGACAGCGGTATTTCGATTGTATGAAAGCTATTGTAAAAAATGACGCAACATGACAATGGTAGAAATTGCAAAGTGGAACAATGTCAGTGAGAGGACGATTTATAGGTATAAAACAATATTTTCGTGGCAGGAACAGCGACCGTAAGGGAGCGAAAAGCCACGCCGTAAGGCGTGTTCGCCAGACCAGCAAAAGCGGGCTGGCCGGGGTTTGGGGTGGCCCCAACGAGCGTATCTGAATGCGCCTCAAAAAACAGTTTTTACATCTGTATTGTAATTCCAACAAGAAAGGATTCCTCACCGGGAACAAGATCGAGATCACCGCCATGGCCTTCAATGATTTTTCGGACAGAGGAAA
>ENA-OROL01001015-OROL01001015.1-human-gut-metagenome-genome-assembly--contig:-NODE-1015-length-24893-cov-3.376077_pt1 | contig 24893 bp, 18 predicted proteins | sample MGYA00242128_ERZ509048 | MGnify/ENA primary metagenome ERZ509048 (study PRJEB26280, sample SAMEA2338750) | human gut metagenome | biome: human gut; feature: human-associated habitat; material: faeces...
ATTTTGAGAGATTCCTCTGATAATTTATTTGCTTCTTCTGATATTATTTTGGATTTTTTTGAATAAAACCATGAATCAGCTCCAAAAATTATTGCTACAACAACCCCTATTAATTCTATAATTTCTACTGTATTCATTTCTATACTCCTTAATCTGCAATAAATATAATATCATTTATTTTTAATATATTTAATTAGAGAAAAGCGCAAGAGCCACCAGCAAGCTGATGGCCCTGTTTTGTCTAGGTGTACTTTGCCATGTATTCCGCCAAAGGAGGAATGTTTTCTGCTTTCCAATAGCGGCGGCAATCGGTCGTGCGTTCCAACAGGCAGGTATTATACAGCTCCCGCCTTAGGATGGCTGGATCATGAAAAGTTGTCCATTCATCCAGCAGGTCGTTAATCTCCGATTCCGTATAATCCCGGCCGGACTCTATTTTATCGGAAAGATAGTAGACCGCCAAAAGCAGTTTTTTTCGTTTAGCCGGCATGGCAATGATCTGCTCTTTTTCATTAAAAAATGAACGCAGCTCCGGAAACTCGTTTGGGCTCATTTCGTATCTCCCCTTTTCGGAAAAATTATAGCATAGCAAGCGGAATATGTCTATCTTACTTGGGAGTGCATCCAACATACAATTGACCATAACCATTGACCTATTGCATTGATGGGCGCACCAGTGCCGGGGTTTGACTGCGTCTGATTTTCCTCATTAGGATGAATAACAATGGTACCCGGTTCCTGTGGCTTAGCCGCAACATTGCCATCTTCATCTATGGTTATGCTTTCGGACAGACAGGGGGCCAGCGCAGCGGATTCTTCCGGGGAAATACCGGGAAAGCTGCCGCCGCTGATTTCAACAACTTTCTCTATCCTCTCCAAAGCGGAAAACAGTGGGTGCCCATTTTCCGCGATGAAGGTTCCGCCGGTAATGGCGATTTGCGCCGTAACGCTGCCCTGTGCCATGGGAACAATATGAAAAATTGCACCGCTCTTGCTGCTGATCTGATTGCCGGGGCCAAGCGTGAGAATAACATGGGCAGCATTAGCGGCCGGCGTAAATGCAATAGCGTTGGTGGGGATGCTCGGATTCGTAGAGTTGTTTTCTGTAACAAGAGCTGTATTCTCCATCGTGAGGCTCCCCGCTTGCATCAAAATACCGGCCGCGCCGCCCAGCTTAGCATTCTTAATAGAAACCTCCGCGTCACCATTGCACTCAATGACATACCCTTGTGCACTAAATAGGTCACCGCCATCCACGAGAATATCAACGCCCGCATTTCCCTCAACTGCATTGGATATTTGCAAGCACCAGCCATGGTAGCTAAGAGCCTGCATTTCTGTATTATTGACCTCAACACGGGTATAGCCATCATTATTGATTTGGATACCTCGGGATGCCTCGATTTTCAAATTTTCCAGAATCAAGACTGTTGGGCGTTCCTCATCATCGCTGCCGCAAACTTCTATAATTGGGTAAGCAGAGATATTGAGCATACCATTTTTGATCGTCATTTTGGCACCGTCCTTGATTTTGAAACAAGCTGTAAGCTCATGTCCATCCAAGTCCAAAACTGTATCAAAATCAACCACAATTGCTTCTCCAAAATCCATATTGAGGTACTCCTCCTTAAGGATAATACTTTCGCACTGATTGGCAATTGCCTCGTCGAACTCATCTTCCCAATACACTTCTACTGCTGCAGCTGTGACAAAGAGCATCAAAACAGCCAGAAACGCTTTCATTAAGAGCCCACACATTTTTCCTAATCTCATGTCATGCCCTCCGATGTCATCATTAAATTTTGGTGATCAAATTTTTGCTTCCCGTTTCCATCCTCATTCATTATATCGGATATCGGCTTTTTTCGACAGTACACCGCCTACGATTTCCTCCAAAATGGTTACTGAAAATTTCTCTGATTATTCGGTGATATTGCTTGTTTTCATGGACAGTGACTCGTTTTTAGAGTATACTGATAATAATTAAAAACTTTTCATGCAAAAAGAGGTTCCCTATGAAGAAGATCCTAATGCTGGGCACTGGCGGCACCATCGCCTCCGAGATCACCGAAAGTGGACTTTCTCCACAACTGACTACCGAGCAAATCCTGCACTACTGCCCTGATATTTCCGGCTTTTGCAGTGTGGACTGCTTGCAGTTGTGCAATCTGGATAGCACCAACATCGCCCCGGAGCACTGGCAGCGAATGGCGGATTCCATCCGAAAGGAATATAACCACTATGATGGTTTTGTATTAACACACGGTACCGATACCATGGCTTATACTGCCGCCGCGCTAAGTTACCTTATCCAGTACAGCAAAAAGCCCATTGTACTGACCGGCAGCCAAAAACCCATCAATTTGGAGATCACCGATAGCAAAACCAACCTGGTGGATGCCTTCCATTACGCCGCCAACGAGGATGCCCACGGGGTTTCTATCGTATTCAATGGCCGGGTGATCCTAGGGACCCGCGCACGCAAAACACACTCCAAGAGCTTTCAGGCGTTTTCCAGCATCAATTACCCTGAGCTGGCTGTCATTCAAGACGGTCGACTGCTGAATTACATCACCCAGGAATGTCGAGAAAAACCGGTATTCAGCGATAAATTAGACCCCTCTGTGGGACTGATCAAACTGGTACCGGGGCTAGAAGCAGACTTTTTGGAATTTATGCTAAGCAAAAAAGATGGTGTTATTATCGAAAGCTTCGGTGTAGGCGGTATCCCGACTGCCGGTGCAAAGAGCTATTACGATGTGATCAGCAACGCTGTTCGGGCCGGGAAAACCGTAGTCATGACAACTCAAGTCCCCAATGAGGGAAGCGACCTATTGTTGTATCATGTAGGCAACCGGCTGAAAACCGGCCTAGAGGTGCTTGAAGCCTACGATATGACCACAGAAGCCGCGGTTACCAAGCTGATGTGGATCTTAGGGCAAACGAGAGAACCACAAAAAATTGAACAGCTATTTTACCGTCCGGTCAGCCATGATATCCTTATCAAAGCCGGTGAGAAATGAGGAAAGCCTTTCCCCTATCTGTAAAGCAATAAAAAAGACGCACGGTGGTGAGCCGTGCGTTCTTTTTCTGCATAAGTTTTCTGGTGAAGCCAAATCAAAGGAGTACAACGCATTTCCCGTTTGCGTTGTTCTGTAATAAGAATAGCGTATGAAGTGGCTTTTGTCAAGGGTTTTTCCAGGTAAAATTGTGAACAAAAAGAAAATTCGCCGCTCCCAGCATGGAAACGGCGAAAAATGCGGAATTAAAGAAGTAATTCGGCAATCTGTACAGCATTGGTGGCAGCACCCTTGCGAATCTGATCGCCGCAGCACCAAAGACAGAGGCCATTGGGATTGGTAAGGTCGGGACGAATGCGGCCAACATACACCAGATCCTGATCGCTGGTATCCAACGGCATGGGATAAACATCCTGCGAAAGGTCATCAACCAGGCGGCAGCCGGGAGCTGCCGCAATCGCTGCGCGAGCTTCCTCTACCGAAATGGGGCGTTCAAAGCGTGCCGTAACCGCGATGGAGTGGGAACGCACAACCGGCACCCGTACACAGGTGCAGCTGACCTTCATCTCCGGCAAGTGCAGAATCTTTCGGCCCTCGTTCTGGAGCTTCATTTCCTCGGAAGTATAACCTTCATACGATTGACTTCCGATTTTGGGAATAAGATTATAGGCAATCTGATACGGGAATATATGGGGCTGTACCGGCTCGCCTTTGTACAGGGCATCCACCTCGGCTTCCAACTCCACCGGGCCACCGGCACCGGCACCGGAAACTGCCTGATATGTAGCAGCTACCATGCTGGTAATCGGCGAAAGACGACGCAGTGCCGCAACCGCTACTACAGTGATGATGGTGGAGCAGTTTGGATTGGCAATGATGCCATGATGATGCAGAGCATCTTCCGGGTTGATTTCCGGAACAACTAGCGGAACATCTTCATCCATACGGAAGGCACTAGAATTATCAATAAATACTGCACCAGTCGCCTTGATTGCCGGGGCAAAACGACGGGCAATATCATTCTCGGCTGCGCCCAGCACAATATCTGCATCAGTAAAGGCAGCATCCGTTGCCTCTTCTACCATGATTTCTCGCCCAGCAAAAGGCAGCTTTTTCCCGACACTGCGGGCACTGGCCAGGCAGCGCAGTTCCCCAATGGGAAAATTGCGTTCCTCCAGGATTTTAAGCATCTCCCGGCCCACCGCGCCGGTGGCGCCCAGTATAGTCACATTCGGATTTTTCATGGCATGTTCTCTCCTCTCGGTCATCTGACAAAGCTTTCGTAAAGTACACGCACCGTTTTTTCAAAGTCAGCGTTATCCACGCCCACAATGATGTTGAGCTCCTCTGGACCTTGGCTAATCATGCGGATGCTGATACCGTTTTCACCCAGAGCGGCAAAGATCTTGCCGGAGATACCAGGGCGGAACGCCATCTTGCGGCCAACTGCCGCCACAATAGATATATTTTCCGCCACCTGCAGTTTATCCGGGCGGAATTCCTTTTGCAGTTCGCCCAAAATAGAGTAAAGGCAGGAAGCCGCTTTTCCGCTTTGCACAACCAGCGAAACACTGTCTATCCCAGATGGAGTGTACTCTACATTCAGATTATGCCGTTCAAATACTTCCAATACACGGCGCAGGCTGCCGATGGAGGAAGACAGGCCGTTCTTCGCCATCGTAATGATAGAAAAATTGCGGCGGCCGGCAATGCCTGTGATGAAACGGTTCTTTTCGCTTTCCAGTTCATCCTCAAAATGCTCCCGAATGAGGGTACCGGGATGGCCCGGATCATTGGTGTTGCGGATATTCAGCGGAATATCCGCCTGGCGAACTGGAAAAACACTGGCCTCGTGCAGGACCTGCGCTCCCATATAGCTAAGCTCCCGCAGCTCGTTATAGGTGATGCGCTCGATGGGGCGGGGATTTTCCACAATGCGGGGATCCGCCATAAGAATACCGGAAACATCGGTCCAGTTTTCGTATACATCGGCCCCCAATGCCGCTGCCGCCAAAGCACCGGTCACATCACTTCCGCCACGGCTGAGCACCTTAATATGGCCATCCGGCATGACGCCGTAAAAACCTGGAATGACTACGCTGCGGTCTTCTGCTATGCGGCGAAGCGCTTCGTAGGAATGCTCCCGGTCAATTTGGCCATCGAAGGAAAACTGGAGCCATTCGGCGGCATCGAGAAAATCAAAGCCGAGGTATTCCGCCATAAGGCGGGCAGCGAAATATTCGCCGCGGGAGACCAACTCATCCTGGCTGATGCCCTGCTGCATCTTTTCATAAAGGGCCAAAAACTCTTTATCGATATCAGCAGAAAGGCCACAATCGGCCACAATGGAACGATAGCGCTCCACCACCATGCTGAATACCCCTTCGGCGCTGACGCCGTACTGAAGATGGGCATAGCAAAGGTAAAGTAAATCCGTAATCTTGTGATCTGCGGAAAAGCGCTTGCCCGGTGCAGAAACAACCACAACCCGGCGGGCTGGATCCGCCGTGATAATCTGGCGGACTTTTTCGAACTGAGCAGCATCGGCCAGGGAGGAACCGCCAAATTTAACTACTTTTAACATAATAGGCATTCCTTTCCCTTAACCCTGCAGCGCAGCGAAGAAGATGCCGGGATCATTGCTGCGGGCTTCCACATACCAAGAGTGCATCTGTGCCGGAGAAACCGGACGGGTAAGAACGCCATTACCCCAGCGCTTTTCCACACAACCATCCATGAACCAGGTATCCACGATATAACGGACATAGTACCGGCGCTCTTCACACATATTATTGGAAGGCAGCGGCTGGGACAGCTGTGTATAGAAGCCTTGCTTTCTCTCGCAGAGATCAAGAAGATCCTGCACAACGGCAGCGGCTGTGGGCCAGCGGCCGGCTCCTTCACCAAAGAAGCTTTGCCGACCAGCGTATTCCGAAACGGCGGTGATGAGATTATAATTGGCGGGGGCAGCTGCTTCCAGTGTTTCTGCCTTAAAAAGGGTGGGTTCTACCACTGCAAGAATTGCTCCATCGGCGACACGCTTAGCGGTAGCGTACAGCTTGCAGACATAGCCCATTTCATTGAAGCCGGCAATATCTTCCCGGGTGATACCGGCAATCCCGGCGGCCGGCACCTGCTGCTCAGTCAGGCTGGCATCAAAGGCAATATTGGCGCTGATCATGAGCTTACGCTGAATATCATAGCCTTCAATATCGGCAGTGGGATCCGCTTCGGCATATCCGAAGCTTTGGGCATCGTGCAGAACACTCTCGTAATCATAGCCCTTCTTATGCATCATACTGAGGATATAATTAGTGGTACCATTCATAATGCCGCAAATCTCATTGACGGCGCCAATGCGCTTGAGCCGCTGCAGATTGGGCAGCCAGGGAATGCCGCCGCCAACCGCAGCCGAAGTGCGGAAACCGATACCGGTTTCTTTGGCAAGAGTGGTCAGTTCATCATAATAGGCGGCAAGCAGATGCTTATTAGCGGTGACAATATTTTTGCCGGCGCGCATGGCGGCCGCTACATATTCATGGGCCGGTTCCAAACCGCCCATGACCTCCACGACGGTATCCACTTCCCCATCATTCAAAATCGTGGAAAAATCAGTGACCGAAACAGCACCTAATTCTGCAATGGGGCTGCGGTCCAATACATATTTTACTGTAATATCGCTGCGGTTCTTCAGCAGTTCATATACACCACCGCCAACCGTTCAGTGGCCAAGAATGGCAACTACCATATCTTTTTTCCTCCTGTAAAATGTGTCGTTTATAGAGATACGATTGTTTCTCCATAAAAATCACTTGTATTTCGTCGAAAAACAGTATATCATATGAGAAGATGGAAAGCAAGACTTGCCGGGGGCTTTCACCCGGTATGGTGATGCAGAAAAGGAGACTCCTATGCAATATAACAGCACCAGAAATCATAAACAGACTGCCAGCCCTGCCGAAGCGGTGTTGCGCGGCATAGCGCCCGATGGCGGATTGTACCTGTGTGACCCGGCCACTCTGCCGCTGGATCCAGCAGAAATGCTGCAGAAAGACTTTGCCGGGATGGCGGAGGCCGTACTAGTGCGGCTGCTGCCGGATTACACCCCAGAAATGCTGCGGCCAATGATTGCAGCGGCTTACGGAAAATTTGACACTGCCAACATAACACCGCTGGTTATGGTCGGCGATTACCATGTACTAGAGCTCTTTCATGGGCCAACTTGCGCCTTTAAGGATGTAGCACTCTCCTTGCTGCCATATCTTATCACAGGTGCGAAGCAGCTGCTGAATGATAAGGCCAAGACGGTGATCCTAACCGCGACAAGCGGTGACACTGGCAAAGCAGCGCTGGAGGGCTTCTGCAATGTGACTGGTACCTCCATTGTGGTATTCTATCCTAAGGATGGCGTAAGCAAAATACAAGAACGGCAGATGGTGACACAGCGTGGAAAAAATGTTTCGGTGGCGGCGGTACGCGGCAATTTTGATGACGCGCAGACTGGAGTAAAGCACATCTTTGCCGAGGTAAAGCCGACAGAAAAAGCGGAACTTTCCAGCGCCAACTCCATCAATATTGGGCGGCTGGCCCCGCAGATCATCTACTATTGGTACGCCTGGGCAACACTTTGCCGCGCCGGAAAAATAAATCCGACCGAACCGGTGAATTTTTCGGTCCCGACCGGCAATTTTGGTGATATTTTGGCGGGCTATTTTGCCAAGTGCATGGGACTGCCGGTAGGAAAACTGCTGTGTGCCAGCAATGCCAACAATGTGCTGACGGAGTTCCTAACGACGGGGCGCTATGACCGGCGGCGACCTTTTTACAAGACCTCCTCGCCCTCGATGGACATTCTGGTCTCCAGCAATCTGGAGCGGCTTTTATATCTGGCAAGCGGCGGCGACGCTAAAATGGTGGCAGAGAAGATGCAAGAGCTGGACGGACAGGGGTGGTATCAGATCGGCGATACGCTGCTGAAAAAGATACAGAAGGTATTCCTGTGCGGATGCTGCGACGACACAATGACCTCCAAGACGATAAAGACGGTGTGGGAGCGGGACAAGTACCTGCTTGACCCGCACACAGCGGTGGCGTGGGCGGTAGCGGAGCAGCACAAAGCCGTATTATGCGGACAGACGGTGGTGCTGAGTACCGCTTCGCCATATAAATTTGCACCGGCAGTGCTGGCAGCCTTGGGGCAGAAGGTGCCGGATGATGCCTTTGCTGCAATGGCAAAGTTGCAAGCACTGACCGGTGTGCCTGTCCCAACCCCTTTGGCGGAATTGCAAACACTGCCGGTACTGCACCATGACTGCATAGAAGTAAACGAGATGGCGGACTATGTGCGCCGTAAGATGGAGGGCTGAAATGAATAAGATTACCTTGCGGGTGCCCGCCACCACGGCCAATATTGGGCCGGGCTTTGACAGCATGGGCTGCGCGCTGGCGCTGTATAATTATATTACCTGCGAAGTACTGCCTGCCGGCAAGCTTGTGATCACCGGCTGTCCGGAGCAGTACCAGAATGAAGAAAACCTGGCAGTACAGGGGTACCGTGCGGTGTTAAGTCGGCTTGGCTTACCCAATGAAGGCCTTTCACTGAATATTCGGGCGGAGATACCTGTGTGCCGCGGACTGGGCAGCAGCGCGGCACTGATTGCGGGCGGAGCCGCCGCCGCAAACCTGCTGCATGGTTCTCCCCTCCCCCCTGCCGAACTGTTGGAGGTGACTAATGAAATAGAAGGCCATCCTGATAATCTGGCTCCTGCTATCTATGGCGGACTGACCGCCAGCCTGGTGGAGGATGGAAAGCCCCGAACAGTAAAGCTGCCGCTTTCCCCCACCCTACGCTGGGTTGCGGCGATACCGGACTTTGAACTAAGCACCCACCTGGCGCGTGCCGTGCTGCCAAAAGAGGTTGCCTTTGTGGATGCGGTCTATAATGCCTCCCATGCAGCGGTATTGGCGGGAGCGCTGGGCAGCGGCGACCGTGAGCTGATTGCCATGGCGCTGCGTGACCGTCTGCACCAGCCCTATCGGGAGAGCCTGATCCCCGAATATGGCAAAGTAAAAGCAGCGGCGGAGCAATGCGGAGCGATTGCCTTCTGCATCAGCGGGGCTGGTCCAACGCTGCTGGCGCTGACAGATGAAGTTGGCTTTAGCGTACGATATGCAGAGGCGTGTCGGCACCTTGAACACCACTGGCAGGTGATTGAGCTGGCGGTGGATCTTGGGGGAATCAAGTTGGTGTAATGCAATGCGGAAAAATCAGAAGGCGGCAAAACGCCGCCAAAAACAGGCTGGCGCCTGTTGAGGAAAGCGACATAGCCGGAACCGATTTTTGCCGCCGCTGGAATGAAACAGGAAAACAGAAAAGTGGCTCCCTGCCCTGCGATGGGTAAGGAGCCGTTTTTTATTCTGTTTATTCCTTAGTGATTTTTACTTCGACTGTTTCAGCAACTTCAATGACTTCTGCCGGTTCGGCGTGCAGTTCGCCACGCACCCGCAGGTCACTGATAATTCGGTCATACATTTCCTTATTGATCTTAAACTTGCAGCGATAGATGATATAACCTGCCAGAATGAACACCACAGGCAGAACGATCATCATAAGCTTGACGGTGAACTGGCCGCTCGCCGAGATACTCTCCGCCGCAGTCTCGCCGACCTTAATACCAGACCAGACCAACATCAGACTGGTGATGCCCATGGAAACAGCGCCGCCGATTTTATTGATAAGCGGCTGCACCGAGAGGGTAATGCTCTCACTGCGCTTACCGTTTTTCCACTGGCCGTACTCGATGGTGTCCTCTAGGAACATGAGCATAAGCAGCTGAATGAACGCCTGACCGGTAAAGATGAACAACGCGCCCACAGCGATGAGGATAATGCTGACCTCAGCAAAGAAGAAGATGGCATAGCCGATCATAACAAGGATAGTAGCCAAAAGATACAACTTCTCGCGCGGCATCCGCTTGGAGAAAGACTGGAAGATGACCAAGGCCAGCAGCTGCGCCATGCCAACGACCGCCGCCAGCACCGCGTACATATCCTTATTGCCGTAAACATACTGCATGTAGTAAATGGCCATGGTGGTGGTGCTCATGTAGCCGATATTAAAGAGTGACATGGCAAGGGTGGTCCACAGGAGCTGATCGTTTTTGGTGAGGACTTCCCACATGCCACGCAGGGTGGTTTTTTCCTCCTCGCGCCGGAACATATCCTTGCGTTCCCTGACACCGAACAGTGTGAAGAGCTGGAACAGCAGCATGAGAATGGTAACGGCGAGTGCCACGGTAAACCACGCCTTGGGGGTATTGCCCATACCGGAGGTAATGGGCTCCCAGCCGACCATGATGGAGAACATACCGATATTGGCGCAGATGCGGGCAAAGGCGCCCATCTTTTCACGGGTCTTCTGCTCTACCGAAAGGGAGGGCAGCATGGACCAGTATGCAATATCATTGAGGCCATAGAAAATATCCCACAAAATATAGGCAATGGCAAACACCGCCACAAACCAATAATCCCGCAAACCAAAATCGGCAAAAAGGACAAGGTAGCAAGCACCGCCCGCCAAGGCCCCCAGCGCCATCGGGGGCTTAAAGCGTCCGTGACGGGAGCGAGTATTATCCACCAGCAGACCCATCAGCGGGTCGTTCAGAGCATCAAAGACACGCAGCACAGTAAAAACCATGCTGGTAGCCAAAAAGACGCCTAACGGCAGGCTGAGAACATTGGAAAGGTAGTAAATGAGGGCATTAGCTTCAAAGGCATAGAACATATCCCGCCCAATGGTACCAAGTCCGAAGAAAATCATATTTCTTCTATCCAGTTTATTCATTTGGTGTTATCCTCCTCATTTTCGCCGAGTTGCTCGACGAGATATAGCTGGGAACCAAAATCCCCCCAAAGGCGCAGATCTTTATGGTAGCCTGTGCCAAGAAACTGATCATTGAGCGGAATACCGCTGGCCAATGCCGCACCGGAAGCCATGGCGGTGAAGCTGCCATCCGGCAGGGCGTAGTGACGATTGACCGTGCGCAGCACCAGGCCATCGGTGGAAAGCTTGACTGGGGCAATGTGCTTGACCAAGCCGCCGAACCGAGCAACCGCCACTTGCTGCGGTACGGCAGTAACACGGTATCTGGCCTCCGGCTTCAACCCCGGAACCGTGAGATAGTCCGCTGGAGGAGCCGCCGTACAAAGCCGCTGCGCCAGCAGGACAGCAGCCTGTTTCTTATCCGGTGCGACCGCCACCCAACTGACAAGCCCCTGACGACGAGTGGGAACACGGAAGAAATCGCCGTATTGCAGGGTGGGGCGGTATTTTTTGTACCATTCTATCTGCGCGGCGACCTGCTTTTTCTCCTGCGGGGAAAGCTCGCCCAGATCCAATTCATATCCCAGAACACCGAAGGCAGCGACATTGAAACGGGTGGAGAGCGGTGTCTGCCGTAGAGTCTGTTGGTGGGGCGACTGTGAAACATGAGCGCCCATGGTGCAGGGCGGGTAGAAATAGCTGAGCCCTTTCTGAATGGAAAGACGCTCAATCGGGTCGGTATCATCACTCGACCAAATCTGCGGCGAGTAGCACAGCATACCAAGATCAAAACGGTTACCCCCGGAGGAACAGGTCTCCAAAAGGATATGGGGGCGAGGGGTAAAGATGCGTTCCAGCACCTCGTAAAGCCCAAGCATATAGCGGTGGGGCAGCTCCCCGCCCGCCGTGACAGCGGAATAAAGATCGCTCATGTGGCGGTTCATATCCCACTTGACATAGGTGATGGGGCAATGGTCCAAAAGATGGGTAATGTGGTGAACGATATAATCCCGCACCTCAGGACGGGTAAGATCAAGCAGGAGCTGGTGCCGTCCCATAGAGGGCTGCCGTCCCGGCTGCTGTAAAGCCCACTCTGGGTGGGTGCGGTACAACTCACTCTCCAGATTAACAGATTCCGGTTCAAACCATAAGCCGAAGCGAAGGCCCATCGTTGTGATCTTCTGCGCCAGGCCTTCGATGCCACCGGGGAGTTTTTTGCGGTTGACGGTATAATCGCCAAGACCCGCTGTATCGCTGTTTCGCTCACCAAACCAGCCATCATCCAAAACAAACAGCTCGACGCCGACCGCTTTGGCCTGTTTGGCGAGGGAAAGCAATTTCGCTTCGGTAAAATCAAAGAAGTACGCCTCCCAGTTATTAAGCAAGACCGGACGAGGTTTTTCCTTCCAATTTCCACGCAGGATATGCTGCCGTACAAAGCGATGAAAATTGCCGCTAAGGCCATTCAGGCCCTCATTGGAAAAAGTCATCACGGCTTCCGGTGCACGGAAAATTTCCCCTGCGGGAAGCCGCCAGCAAAAGCCCTGCGGCTGGATACCGGAGACAATCCGGACAAAGTCACGCGGAGAGCGCTCCACAGCAGTGTAATGGCTGCCGCTGTACAGCAGATTAAAGCCATAGGCAAGACCGGTATTCTCCCCTGTTCCCTGTTCCAGTAGGATCACGCCGGGATTGTGCCGGTTGGAGGAAAAGCCGGTGGTGCTTTCATTGACCAGCCGCCCCGGCTGCACCGACCGGGTATGCACATGCGTTTCACTTATCCAGTCACCATCAAGGGTAAGCATCTCATACTCCCGCTGTGGGAAATCGATCTGCTGACTCATCAGACTGCGAACAGTAATTGGAACAGTTTCGTCATTGTAAAGAACAGTGCGACGGGTGATGGCATCCGCTGCTGGAAACACGGTGAAGATAATCTCCAGCCGCAGGGCAAATTTCTTTTCCCTGAGGGAAAGCACCAGCGTTTCCGCTTCACCGCTTTCATCGTAGGCAGCAGGCAACCCCACAGCGGGCAGCGTCCCTGCACGGAGGGTACAATCCTCATAGACGAAATCAGTGGTAAGGGTGCCATCCGGCAGTTCCAGTTCAATGGGAGAAATGCGAAAATCGCCCTTACCCGCCCCTGACCAAAGCAGAGGAATATTATCGAGGCAGTAGGTGGGGTCTTCTTCGGTATACATCACCTGGCTGCCATAGGGCATAGTACGGCGGGCTGCCAAGGCCGCGGCGTCTTCTATGGATACCGGCATGCCGTAATGCAGCAGTTCCACATGACCGTACTTTGTAATTTGAAGCAGCATAGCAGCATGAGCGGTGGAAAGCAGAAAGGTATTTTCCTGCTGAGTGATATGTCTCATAGCCTACACCTCCCGCAGAATGAGTGCTTCATAAGGAGAAAGGCAGGCGGGACTTTCCTGCCGACCGTAGTTGGAAAGGACAACGGTGCCTGAAACGGGATTGGGTCGTTCCTTTGTAGAAAGGCTGATAACAACAATAAGGCTTTCGACATTTAGACTGCGGCGGTAAGCATAAACTCCATCCTTGCGATATAATTCGGAAAAATCACCTGCTTGTAGAATCTCACTGCCATTACGGAAAGCAATCAACTGCCGGTAATACGCTAAAACAGAGTTTGGCGCATTCTCCTGCTCTGCCACATTGATACGGGGATAATTGCCATTGACCGAAAGCCACGGCGTACCAGTAGTAAAGCCTGCATTGGGGCTATCATTCCACTGCATGGGGGTGCGGGCATTATCCCGGCTCTTGGTTTTTATCATGCGCCAGCGCAGCGAATGCGGCAGGTGCAGCCGCTTGCCGATGTTCCAGATATTGATGGATTCGACATCGCGCACCTTCTGCATATCTGGAAAATCAAAATTGGTCATGCCGATCTCCTGCCCTTCATACAGAAACGGTGTTCCCCTCAAGGTAAGAACGAGCGTGGCAAGTGCCTCGGCGCTTTCATCATGATATTGGGTATCATTACCGAAGCGAGAAACCGAGCGGGGCTGATCGTGGTTTTCAAGATAAACGGTATTCCACGGCAGAGCCTTCTGCCACTTGGTAAGGCATGCAAAGAAGCGATCGGGGTTGAACCGGCGCAGAAACCATTTGATTTTATAGCAGTCGGTTTCCATGTGCTCAAAGGCAAATACCGTGGAAAGTTCCTCACGGGCGGGATTGACTAGGTCATCCGCCATTTTAGGCGTAACAAAAACCGTCTCCCCTACCGTAAAGGCATCATACTTGGCGAGCACATCTTCATGGAGACGGTGCAGCACCCGATGGCAGCCGGGGGTGGAGAGATAATACTCGCTGCCGGTGAGGGCAGGACGCCACTTACCGTTTTTGATGGCTTCCTTGTAGATGATATTGATGACATCACAGCGGAAGCCTGCCACACCCCGCTCCAGCCAAAAATGCATGGCTTCTTCAATCGCTTCGATGACTGCTTCATTGTGATAGTTGAGGTCAGGCTGTTCCTTAGCGAAAAGATGAAGATAATATTCCCCACGCAGGTCATCGTACTCCCAGCAATCTCCACCGAAGAAATTACCCCAGTTGGTGGGCTTTTTGCCCTTTTCCCCTTTCCGCCAGATGTAATAATCGGTGTAGGGTTCTATGCGGCGGCGGCTCTTCTGGAACCATTCATGCTGATCGCTGGTGTGGTTGATAACAAGATCCATAATAATGCGGATGTCCCGCTTTTTTGCTTCTGCAATGAGGGTATCCATATCCTGCAGCGTACCATAATTGGGGTGGATATTGCAGTAATCGCTGATATCATAGCCGTTATCCTTATTGGGTGAGGGATAGACCGGTGAAAGCCACAAGGCGCCGACACCGAGCTTTTGCAGATAATCCAGCCGGGAGAGGATGCCAGGCAGATCGCCAATCCCATCACCATTGCTATCGCAAAAGCTCATGGGATAGATCTGATAAATAACTTTTTGCTTCCACCAAGGGGTATCAGCCATTGGGATAGACCTCCTTTTCCACCTCTGCCGCCATTTCTCCGGTGATACCATGCTCCGCAATCATACGGGCATAGAACTCTCCGCTCTTTTTGATGGTGCGGGCATGAGTATCGGTATCGAAATGCACAAGACCAAAGCGGGCAGTAAAGCCCTCCAGCCATTCGAAGTTATCCACAAAGCACCAGTGGTAATAGCGGGTGACGGGCAGACCACTCTCCGAAAGAACCTTGAGATGCTCATAAAGATAACGACGGCGGAACGCATCATTATTATCGGCCGTACCGTTTTCGGTGATGTAAATGGGCAATTCCGGCAGAAGGGCGTGGAGTTTTTGGCAGCACTCCACAATGCCGGCCGGGTAGATCTCCCAGCCTAGATCATTCACCGGAACATTCGGCAAAGTACCATCCCCCAAGCCGGAGGTAGCAGTACGAGCATAATAATTGAGGCCCAAAAAATCGGCGTAGGGGCCCTCGGGGCCCAGCATATAGGTCTTGTTCAACTTAGTCTGGAAGTTGTATTCCGAAATGCGGCAAGCAATGCGATGCCACAAATTTTTCGCATTGTACGGCACAAAGGCGCGCATATGCATGGCTAGGCCAACCTTGGGTTCGGCATAGCCCAGTTCTTCATGGATATTATGAATTAACCGGTAAGCCCGACGGTGGCATTCGCCCATCACCTTCATTACCCGCAGAGCATGGGAGATATTGAATTCCCCAGGGGGGAAGCCTGCCCCCAAATAACCGCAGACCGCATAGACATTTGGTTCATTGATGGTAACATATTCATCCACCAGATCACCAAGGTGGCGCACAGCAAATTCCACCATGGCAAGGTACCTCTTTACGGCATTTTTGCCCAAAAAGCCGCCCTGATGCTCAAACCACAAAGGATTGGAGAAATGATGCAGGGTAAGCAGCACATGAATGCCATTTTGGTGCAGCAGCGTAATTTCCTCTCGCACCTTTTCAATCTCTTCCTGCAAAAACTGGCCCTCCTGCGGCTCCAGCCGGGCCCACTCCAGCCCAAAGCGGTAGTGGCGAATCCCCATCTCCGCCATTAGGCGGGTATCTTCCTCCAAATGGCCGCGATGGTCAGTTGCGATATTGGGATCGCTGTTATCCTTTATCTTTCCATTTTTGTACCACTCATACCAGTTGCTTTCCTTGCAGTCGCCATCAATTTGGGTAGCAGCGGAAGCAGCCCCAAGAGCGAAATCTTTTGGAAAATGAACAGCGCTCATTCGGTTTCCTCCTCTCGGTGGGCGGTGTGGGTCCCAATGATAATGTGTAGAACAGGGTTTTCTTTTTCTGCCTCAAAAAATGTCATCAGCAAACGGCAGCCATATTCCCGCAGGGCAGAAAGCATCGCACCGGGATGGCACACTGTAATAACCGTCTCCTCTCCTATTTCGATCAGGCAATCCCACAGAGCATCCAAATTGGCACCATAATACTCCGGCAAGGATAGCTTATTCTTGATCTCTGCATGCGCCGCGGCACGGTCGGTCATCAGCCGGCCCTCTAGATAAACTTCTCTCATGGTGTTTCCTCCTCGCCATAAACCAGGGTAAAGCTCGCATAATGATCATCGGTATAGTAGATCAGTCCATCACTGGAATAGAGCAGCCGCTCCGCCCCGCGGAAGCCGCCCATATAGTTCACATCACACTCGTACCAGGTGCGTCCATCAGCTTCCGGCAACAGACCCTCGCGGTTGCCAAAGCAATCACCGCCAATGGATTTTCCTTCGGCTACTTCCCACAGGTTTCCCTGGGAAGCAGCCCACCCCAGTGCTTTCGCTTCCTGCTTGGTTAAATAGTTCTGTGGCAGATGGCCATAAAAATGCAGGTATTCTGCCACCTTCTCTGGCGTAGAATAGGAGCCATCCTCAACCAGCAGCGTGCCGTTTTCCTGCACCAGCGGGTCATCTTCTCCCATCGGCCGGGTTGTCATACCGCCGCAGGCAGGCAGCAGCGCCAGCATCAGTACCGTCAGCAGAGCCAATAGAACCGCCGGAAAACGGCGGAAAAGAAGTTGTTTTTTCACTGTGTGCTCCTCCTTATAAAAATACAGTTTAATTGTACCATACCGTGGGGAAAAATGATAGGCGCAGAGTAACAGAGATTTTTCCGTAAAAGATGTGAAATATGCCCGCCCACTCCGTTCATAAATTGTTTTCATCTTAGCTTTAATCTTGTAAAGTTTGACGATTGCAATGACTATATAACTGCGCTATAATTGTTAGCATCCTAACAAGATAGAAAGGAGCCAATATGAAGATAAAGCGCCCGTCTATATGCATGAAGATTAAAGGAATCTCCAACTTGATTCACCAAGAATTGGGCACCAATCGTGATACAGTCCACCCCGGAACCATGATGCAGAAAATGTTTTTGGGTTATTTAGAAGTACACGAGGACCAGCCAGTCTTTCAAAAGGACTTGGAGTCAGCATTTCATATCCGGCGCAGCACCGCAACCGGCATATTGCAGATTATGGTGCGGGACGGATTGATCGTGCGGGAACCCGTGGAGGGCGATGCCCGCCTTAAACGACTGGTCCTAACACCGATCGCCATAGAACAGCTGGCGCAAATGCAGCAGGATATCCTGCGGGTAGAGCAGAAAGCGACTGCCGGATTAACCGGCGAAGAGTTGAAGACCCTTTATGTCCTGCTAGATAAAGTGATAGAAAACTTGACCCCTGGCAAGGAGGAACGAACCATTGATTAAACGACTGTCCCAATGCATACGGGAATATAAAAAAGACGCGATTCTCTCCCCTCTTTATGTACTGGTGGAATCGCTTTTGGATGTGGCCATCCCCTTTGTAATGGCTGGCCTAATTGATAAGGGCATAGAAGCCGGCAACATGAGCATGATCCTGCGATATGGTGCCATTCTAGTGGGTTTTGCACTGGTAGCGCTTACTTTTGGTGCACTGAGCGGCCGGAGCTGTGCACGCGCCACGGCAGGCTTTGCTCGCAATCTGCGGCATGATATGTTTCATCATCTGCAGGTATACTCCTTCTCCAATATTGATAAATTCAGCAGCGCTGGTCTGGTCACCCGTCTGACTACCGATGTGAGCAATGTGCAGAATGCTTTTATGATGATCATTCGTACCCTTATCCGCTGCCCTGCCATGCTCATCTTCGCCATGGTCATGTCCTTTCGCATCAATCACGATATTTCTCTCATTTTCCTGACCGTCATTCCCATCCTTGGTGTGGGGCTTTACCTTATCATCAAACATGTTCACCCCGTGTTTGAACGGGTTTTTAAGACCTATGACAGACTGAATGGCGTAGTGCAGGAGAATCTTTCCGGTATCCGTGTGGTAAAAAACTTTGTGCGCGAGGACCACGAGATCGAAAAGTTTGATACCATCTCCGGCACCATTTATAAGGATTTTTCACTTGCCGAGCGCATCTTGGCCCTCAACTCCCCACTGATGCAAGGCTGTGTGTATGCCTGTATGATTTTGGTCTCCTGGCTGGGTGCCAAACAGATCGTCATTGGAAATATGTCCACCGGAAACCTAATGAGCTTCTTTACCTACATCATGCAGATCCTTTCCAGTCTGATGATGCTTTCGATGGTATTTGTTATGATTACCATGTCCCGTGCCTCCGCCGAGCGCATCGTGGAAGTGCTGGATGAGGAAAGTGATATCACCAACTGCGTTAACCCTGTGTACGAGGTCAAAGACGGCAGTGTGGAATTCACTGATGTGAGCTTCAGCTATGCCAAGCGTCCCGATAAAACGGTGCTGGATGACATTGACCTGATTATCCCCTCTGGACAGACGGTTGGTATTATCGGCGGCACCGGATCTTCCAAAAGCAGCCTAGTGCAGCTCATCCCCCGTCTGTACGATGTGACTGGCGGCTGTGTAAAGGTAGGCGGTATAGATGTCCGGAACTATGACCTGCAGACACTGCGGCACAATGTGGCGATGGTATTGCAGAAGAATACCTTGTTCAGTGGGACGATAAAGGAGAACCTGCGCTGGGGCAACCCCGACGCGACCGACGAGGAGCTGGTACACGCCTGTCGTCTGGCGCAGGCCGATGACTTTATCCGCACCTTCCCCGATGGGTATGATACCTATATCGAGCAGGGCGGTACCAATGTTTCCGGCGGGCAGAAGCAGCGCCTATGCATTGCGCGCGCCATTCTGCGCAAACCGAAGATCCTTATTCTGGACGACAGCACCAGTGCCGTGGATACCAAGACTGATGCCCTGATCCGCCAGGCCTTCCGTGAGGAAATCCCCAATACCACAAAAATCATTATTGCCCAGCGCATCAGCTCGGTGATGGACGCCGACCAGATCGTTGTAATGGATAACGGCAGAATAAACGCCTGCGGCACCCACGAAGAACTGCTGGCCAATAATGAAATCTACCGTGAGGTCTATGAATCTCAACAGAAAGGGGGGCTGGAAGAATGAGTGCTGCTCCTAAAAGAGGCTTTACCGGCGGCAAGCGGGCCAAGGATGCCAGAGGAACATTGAAGCGCCTTATAGGCTACATCGCTAAAGGAAATAAAGCCCGGCTGGTATGTGTTTTTATTTTACTCATCATCAGTACAGTAGCCAGTGTTTCCGCCTCTCTTTTCCTCAAATCGCTGATCGATGATTATATCGCTCCGCTTATTGGACAGTCGGCACCAAGCTTCGCCCCGCTTCTTCAAGCTTTGACCATGATGGGGTGCATTTACCTGGCCGGTATGCTGGCTTCCTACTTGCAGACACGGCTGATGATCCCCGTGGCGCAGGGCACCCTAAAAACCATAAGGGACGATATGTTTGCCCACATGCAAACCTTGCCCATCAAGTACTTTGATACCCATACCCATGGCAATGTGATGAGCTACTACACCAACGATACCGATACCTTGCGGCAAATGATCAGCCAGAGCCTGCCCAACGCGGTCAGTTCCATCATCAGCATCACAGCAGTATTCATTGCCATGCTGAGTACCAGTGTGTGGCTTACCCTCCTCATGTTTGTCTTTTTGGGATTGATGCTGTTCGTCGTAAAGAATGTAGGTGGCGGCAGCGCCAAATACTTTGTAAAGCAGCAGCAATCCCTTGGCAAAGTAAATGGCTTTATTGAAGAAATGATCGGCGGGCAGAAGGTTGTCAAGGTTTTCTGCCATGAAGAACAAAATCAAAAGGACTTTGATGTACTCAATAATGAGTTCTGTGAAAACGCTACAAAAGCAAACACCTATGCCAATATTATGATGCCTATTATGGGCAACCTTGGGCATTTACAGTATGTACTGGTCGCTATTGTGGGTGGTCTTTTGGCCATAGCAGCGGTACCCAATCTAACCCTGACCGGCATCGGTACAATGACACTGGGCAGCATTGCTTCTTTCCTGCAGCTCAGCCGCAGCTTTACCATGCCCATCAGCCAGGTTTCCCAGCAGATCAACTCTGTCGTCATGGCGCTGGCTGGCGCCGAGCGCATCTTTGAACTGATGGATGAACCCAGTGAGGAGGATCACGGCGTAGTAACGCTGGTGAATGCCGAGGAGAAGGACGGAGCATTGGTTGAATCCAACTGCCGCACCGGTATCTGGGCATGGAAAAAGCCTCTGCCGGAAGGCGGCTATGAGCTGATAAGGCAGCACGGCGATGTGCGCATGAAAGATGTGGATTTTTCCTATGTGGATGGAAAGCCGGTTCTTCATGACATCACCCTGTATGCTGAGCCCGGACAGAAGATCGCCTTTGTCGGTGCAACCGGAGCCGGTAAAACTACCATCACCAACCTTATCAACCGCTTTTATGATATCGCCGATGGCAAGATCCGTTACGATGGTATCAATATTAACAAGATCAAAAAGAGTGACTTGCGACGCAGCCTAGGCGTGGTCCTGCAGGATGTCAACCTCTTTACCGGTAGCGTAATGGATAACATCCGCTATGGACGACTGGATGCCACCGATGAAGAATGCATTGCGGCAGCCAAGCTGGCCAATGCGCACTACTTCATCTCCCATCTGCCGGATGGCTATAATACTATCCTTTCCGGTGATGGCGGCAATCTTTCTCAGGGGCAGCGCCAGCTCATTTCCATCGCACGGGCGGCAGTCGCCGATCCACCCGTGATGATTCTTGATGAAGCCACCTCCAGCATTGATACCCGCACCGAGGTCATTGTACAGCGCGGCATGGACCGGCTGATGCATGGCCGGACGGTATTCGTCATCGCGCATCGTCTCTCCACCGTGCAGAATGCCGATGTCATCATGGTGCTGGAACACGGACGCATTATCGAGCGTGGTACACACGATATGCTAATCGCCCAAAAAGGGAAATACTATCAGTTGTATACCGGCGCCTTTGAGCTGGAATAACATAAAAGCAAAAGGATTCGGGTAAAGTTTTTGTTTTACCCGAATTTTTTTGAAAAAAGGTCTTTACAAACTCCCCATGATATGCTATTATAGTCAAGCAGTCCAAAAACACATGGGGGCGTAGCTCACTTGGGAGAGCGCTTGACTGGCAGTCAAGAGGTAGAGAGTTCGATCCTCTTCGTCTCCACCAAAAGAGATCCGCAGGAACACAGTTTCTGCGGTCTTTTTGTATAATCGACCGACTGTTTTTGTTCCCGTTCCTCATCGACAAAGGAGACACCATGAAAAAGAAACTAACCGTAAAAGAGTACATCTATGTTGCCAGCATGCTGTTTGGCTTGTTCTTTGGCGCAGGTAACCTCATCTTCCCCACTGCAGTGGGTCAGCTTGCCGGCCGCAATATGTGGAGCGCCATTCTGGGACTGCTGATTACCGGTGTTGGACTGCCGCTGTTGGGTGTTGCAGCTCTGGGGCTTTCCCGCAGTGATGGTCTGTTTTCCCTCAGCAGCAAGGTAAACCGTCCCTATGCCTATTTCTTTACCTGTGCGCTGTACCTCACCATTGGTCCATTCTTTGCTATTCCCCGCTGCGCTACCGTTTCCTTCACCGTCGGGCTGGAACAGATCCTTCCCCAGAACGGCAATATGAAGCTGTATCTCCTGCTGTTCACGCTGGCGTTCTTTATTGCGGCGCTGCTGTTTTCTCTGCGCCCCGGCAAGATCCTCACATGGGTCGGCAAGATCCTCAATCCCTTCTTCCTGCTGTTCCTCGGCATCCTTGTCGTGGTAACGCTGGTCTCCCCCGCCGCCGTTCCCATTTCCAGTGTGGAGCCTATGGGCGGCTACATCCAACAGCCCTTCCTCACCGGCTTTTTGGAGGGCTACAACACCATGGACGCCCTTGCAAGCCTTGCCTTCGGCATCATCGTGGTACAGGTCATCCGGGAACTGGGCGTTGATGAGCCCGGCGCCGTAGCACGCAATACCGCCAAGGCCGGTATCTTCAGCTGCCTATTCATGGGGCTTATCTATGTTGCCGTCACCGCCATGAGCGCCAAGAGCCGCGGCGTACTGCCCGCAGCCGAAAACGGCGGTGTAGCGCTGGCGCAGATCTCTCAAACCTTCCTCGGCCGGATCGGTCTGCTGATCCTCGCCGTCACCGTAACGCTTGCCTGCCTCAAGACCGCCGTTGGCCTTATCACCAGCTGCTCCGAGACCTTTACCGGCCTGTTCCCCAAGGGTCCCGCTTACCGGGTCTGGGCGGTCATCTTCACGCTGGTTTCCCTCATTTTTGCCAATTTCGGTCTTTCCGCCATCATCGATTATGCCGTTCCGGTGCTGATGTTCCTCTACCCGCTGGCCATCGTGCTTATCCTGCTGGCGCTGTTCGGCAAGTTCTTCTCCCACGATAAGAAGGTCTATAACTGGGTCATCAGCCTTACGCTGATCTCCGCCCTTTATGACCTGCTGCGCACCCTGCCCGCCGCTCTGCGTGCCGCATGCCACCTCGATGGCATCATCGAAGCGATCGGTAGCGTTCTGCCCCTTGCGGGCCTCGGTCTCGGCTGGATCTGCCCCGCCGCCGTCGGTCTTGTCATCGGTCTTGTGGCACACAGCACCGCCAAGGCCAAAAAACAGACCGCATAATAGATCCGTCACAGTAAAAGGCCTCCGAAGCAATCAGCTCCGGAGGTCTTTTTTCATATTCATTTTAGGATGGCTGCCCGCTTTCCCGCAGGACCTCTGCATCGGCGGCACGCTGCTCCAGTATCGCTTCCTTTAGGATCATATCCTTGACCTTCATCAAGCGAATGGTATTGGCGCGCTCGTTTTCATCCAGCTTCATGGTGATGTAGCGGATGTTCTCCTGCATCTGCGGGATCTTGACATATTCCAGTGCATTCACCCGGCGGCGGGTCTTTTCTATCTCCTCCGCCAGCAGCTGCGTAGTCTTTTCAATCTCCGCCAGGCGCAGCATATCCCGGAATACCCCGGAAAGCGATGCCACTGCGTCATCCAGTTCTCCGCTTGTCTGGACATAGCCATAGGGATAAGCGCTGCCGCCCTGATGCTCGGTAAAATGGTAACGGGGCACCTCCACTGACATGATATTCTCAAAGCTCATATCCAACTCCACACTGCGGCTGGGAATGAGCAGCGACTGCCCAAGCATCTCGGGTGTCATCAGCGCCGCCGCCACCGTAAAGGACGCATGCGCCTCGGAAAGGCCCTGTTCCACACGCTGGCGCAAAGCACGGTTTTCCCGCACCGTCTCCATAAATTGCTTCATCAGCTCATCACGCTTATCCCGCAGCAGCTTGTGACCTCGTTGGGCAGTACGCAGCTGGCGTTTCAGGCGGGTCAGCTCCATGCGGGTAGGGTTAATGATTGTTCCCGGCAAGTTGCTCCCTCCTTAGCTCTGCTGCGGCAGGTATTTTTCGATATACTCCGGCTTGATGCGCTTGAGCTCGCTCTTGGGCAACAGGCCCAGCAGCTGCCAGCCCAGGTCCAGTGTTTCCTCGATAGACCGGTTCTCCTCGCTGCCCTGCGAGACATACCGCCGCTCAAACTCATCGGCAAAGCGGGCATACTGCAGATCCACCTCGGAAAGAGCGGCCTCGCCCAAAATGGACATCAGCTCCTTGTTTTCCTTGCCGGTGGCATAGGCGGCGAAGAGCTGGTTCATGGTGCCGGAATGATCCTCCCGGGTCTTCCCCGTCCCGATCCCCTTATCCTTCAGACGGGAAAGTGAGGGCAATACATCCACCGGCGGGTTAATGCCCCGGCGGAACAGCTCCCTGGAAAGGATGATCTGGCCTTCCGTAATGTACCCCGTCAGGTCGGGGATAGGGTGGGTTTTATCGTCCTCCGGCATGGTCAAAATGGGTATCATGGTAATGGAGCCTTCCTTGCCCACCTGCCGGCCGGCCCGCTCATACATAGTGGCCAAGTCGGTATACAGGTAACCGGGATAACCACGGCGTCCGGGGACTTCCTTCTTGGCGGCGGAAATTTCCCGCAGCGCTTCAGCGTAGTTGGTGATATCGGTGAGGATGACCAGCACATGCATTCCAAGGTCAAAGGCCAGGTACTCAGCGGCCGTCAGTGCCATACGCGGGGTGGCAATGCGCTCGACCGCCGGATCATTGGCCAGGTTGGTAAACAGCACCGTGCGGTCGATGGCGCCGGTACGGCGGAACTCATTGACAAAGAATTCCGATTCCTCAAAGGTGATACCGATGGCGGCGAAAACTACAGCAAAGTTGCTCTCGCCATCCAGTACCCGCGCCTGACGGGCAATCTGAGCCGCCAGCTGGGCGTGCGGTAGACCGGAGCCGGAGAAGATAGGCAGCTTCTGCCCTCTTACCAGGGTGTTCAGGCCGTCAATGGTAGAGATGCCGGTCTGGATAAACTCATTGGGGTAGTTGCGGGCGGCTGGGTTCATTGCCAGACCATTGATATCCCGGTATTCATCCGCCAAAATAGCCGGACCATCATCGATGGGCTGCCCCATGCCGTTAAAGACGCGTCCCAGCATATCGCCGGAAACAGCCAGCTGCAGGGGATGACCCAGGAAGCGAACCTTGCTCTTGGCCAGGTTGATACCGGCGGAGTTCTCAAACAGCTGTACCAGTACGTTGTTGCCGTTGATCTCCAGAACACGGCAGTGGC
>ENA-OROL01001020-OROL01001020.1-human-gut-metagenome-genome-assembly--contig:-NODE-1020-length-24803-cov-5.154881_pt1 | contig 24803 bp, 17 predicted proteins | sample MGYA00242128_ERZ509048 | MGnify/ENA primary metagenome ERZ509048 (study PRJEB26280, sample SAMEA2338750) | human gut metagenome | biome: human gut; feature: human-associated habitat; material: faeces...
CCTATCTCTCTTTTCTTTTTTCTTAATTTTGTCCAATATCTATTGTAGCACTACAGTTTTTGCGTGTGAGAGACACATATCCACTTGACTTATAGGCTCAAATGTAGTATAATGTAAAAGTTAAGGCGGTTTTCTGCCTGTTAGTAAGACGATTTTTTCGGAAAGGAAATGGATAATAAAATGGCTAAAGCTAAAAAAATAACGGCTGCTCTTACTGCCGCATTGCTTTGTACTGCGAGCCTTACCTCTTGCTCGGACACAAGCTATGTGATGACAGCAGGTGACAGCAAGATAAACGCAGGTATCTACATTTATAATGAGCTTACAGAAATGTCATATCAAATGACGATGATGTATTATCAGAATGGCATCAAAAAGGACTATTTCGATCAGAAGGTAGACGGAAAGGCATTTGACGAGTATCTTTCAGATTATGCTCTCACTGCAACTAAGGAGTATGCGGCTGTAGTTGACAAGTTCAACGAGCTTGGACTTACTCTTTCAGATGAGGATATAAAGTCCATTAATGACAGCATAAGCAGCACATGGGATTCTCAGGGCGAGTTTTACGAGTCAGAGGGTATCTCCAAGGAATCTGTAAAGCTTGCACTCAAAGGCTCGAAAATGAGGGAAGAGCTTTTTGATCACTACTATGCAGAGGGCGGCGAGGAAGCCGTTTCAGACGATGAAATGGTGAAGTATCTTGATGATAACTACCTGAGATATAAATCCATTTCCTTTGCAAAAACTAAAGCATCAACTGATTCTTCATCATCAGCCACCGATTCTTCTACAGACTCAGCAGACGCTGCAAATGAGGAAGCCAAGGCAAAAAGAGATGAGTTCCTTGAAAAGGCTCAGGGAGTTTCGTTTGACGATTTCGACAGCATTATAGACGAGTACAACGACTATGTTGCTTCAAAGAAAGCCTCAGATTCAAGCTCCGCTGCTGACAGCGATTCATCAGCCTCAGACAGCAGCACGACTTCTGACGACACTTCTTCTGTAGCAGAGAGCGACACAAGCTCCACAGCAAGCGATGACACATCTTCAGTTTCTGACAGCACAGCAGATTCAAGCACAGCAGCGTCAGACACAGATTCTTCCACAGACAGTTCTTCTTCTGCACCTGACCCGTATGCAAATGAAAAGATGATGAATTACGGCACAATGGACGATTCTCAGAAGGACACCACAAACGGCAAGATACTCAAAGAAGTAAGCGGTATGAGCACAGACGTTGCAACAGCTTATGAGGACGATAACGCATATTACATTCTTATCAAGGGCGATATTAAGGACAGAGATACAGAATATGCCAAGGACAATCATGAAGATCTTCTAAAAGAAATGAAGAGCGATGAATTTCAGAAGAAATTAACAAGCTGGGTAGAAAAGCTTGACATCAAGGTGAACAACAAGGCCATAAAGCGTTACACGCCGAAAGTGGTCTACGATAAGCAGACAGAGTATTACAGCAAGAACAATAATTCATAGCAGATAAAATTACCGCCGCAACCCAAATCGGTTGCGGCGGTTTTGTCATGTTGACAAATTTGAGAAATACGATATTGTTGACCCTATCCGGCAATAGTGGTAATTGGTAGGCTTTAAGGAGCATTTAAAGCCCGAAGGATCAAGGATTTTCGTGGTTGAAACGATAAAAAACCTGAAAACTTGGGAAATCCAAAAACGCTGATAGAAAGCCTGTTGACAACAAATAAATAGTCTTCATTAGCGGACAGTGTTTCATAAATTTTTGAAGTGCTGTCCACTATTTTCGTGCCTAAAATTGAATACTTAATAAAGCACTTTTTGGTGGCTGTCATCTGACGGTCACCAAGAAGTGCTTTTTCTTTTCTTTAAGAATTGTTTTATCATCATAATCATGTTTAAGAGCACTTGTGAGTGAATCGGTAAGAAAAGATATACTTGATTCATGGAAAACAAGCCTGACTACTTATTTACTGTTTTTAAGAATAATGATCTCGTTACCCTGCTGAACAGCTTGCAGATAATGACCAAAATTGTTCTGAACATCGGTTACTGTTGCAGTGATCATAATAACACCTCCAAACATTTTCGCTAATATTAGTTTGTGACATTTTCGCTAAAATGTTAATGGCGAACTTTAGAGAGAGGAGGAAAAATCAATTTTAATACAAAAAGAAAATATCCCCCGAAAAGTGTTGGCACGGCTTGACAAGGGGAGCAAACGTTCAAAGCAATATCAGATAGACTTTCATCGTGGGCAAAACAGCCAGTGGTGATTTCACACCTATGCAAATATTATTCGTGGCGAAAAGGCTTTGTGCAGTGTTATCAGCGACAGCGATATTATGCTCGATATTATCACGGCTTTGATGATAGAGGAAAACTAATGTATTATTGGATAAATACGAGTCTTGAATATCAAGCAACAAATGAGCATTTTGACTGTATAGTCGTTTCTCAAAATATATGCATTCGAGAAACAGTCAAAAAATACATTCTTAATGATTAATTCATGGCTTTCCGATATGTTATAATTATTCACATTATACCATAATCGGCGATTTTTTTCAATGTATTTTTGTGCATTTGTTAATTTTGTTAATTCTGTATAGTTTGAACAATAAATATTGTGTGATAACAACAATAGAAAGTGAAGGCGAGTAAGTTGGATATTTGTATTACCAAAAGAAAAGACGGAAGATTCATGGGACGCTTTATCATTGACAGAGATGAATCCGGCAAAGCTGTTTATCAATATGTTTACGGAAACACCTATGATGATGCTTATAAAAAGGTGCAAATTGGAATGGAAGTAGAATTAAGATTTCAGAGTGGAAAGTGTATCAGCGTTTTAGAAGTATATCGGGAATGGATCACTGCAATCGCCAACCGTGTCAAAGAATCCTCATTTGTCAATTACTGCAACAAGTTTGAAAAGCATATTATTCCTGAATTTGGCGACATTCCCTGTGTGGATATAAACGCAGTTAAGCTCAACAATTTCATAAACAAAAAACTTTCAGAGGGGTTCTCCGCAAGTTATATAAAAGATATTATAACCGTTTTTAAGTCGATGCTTATATATGCACAGGAAGAGTATGGTTTCAGCCTTTCTCTGAAAAATGTCATACTTCCCAAAATAGAAAAGAAGAAAGCAGAAAAATTCAGTGATAATGACCAGAAAGTCCTTATCTCACACATTAAGGAACATATGACCCTTACAGGTCTGGGGATTTTGATCTCACTTTATATGGGTCTGAGAATCGGCGAATTATGCGGTCTGACATGGGCTGATATAGACATAGAGAATCGGGTATTATATGTACACCGTACAGTTCAGCGAATCTGCACCTGCAATTCGGACGGTAAAAAAACGAAAATTATTATCTCCGTCCCCAAAAGCGATACATCATTCAGAGAGATCGCAATACCGGAGTTCCTAGCAGAATATTTCATGGCATTTAAAGGCGATGATAACTACTACGTTCTTTCGGGAAGTGAAAAGATAGTTGAACCTCGTGCCTACCAGTATCGGTATAAAAGGGTTCTGTCGGAATCAAATTCCGGTGATCACACATACCATGGGCTTCGACATACCTTCGCAACAAATTGCATTCAGAACGGGTTTGATGTGAAAACACTTTCTATGATTCTCGGCCATAAAACGGTAAATATCACACTAAACAGGTATGTCCACCCTGATTATGTTCATGAAAGAAAACTCATGAATAAACTTGCTATGCTGTTTTAGTGTAAAAATGTGTCAAAACTGCATCTTGAAAACTGAATAATGAAGAAAGAACATGTCTATTTGCTGATAATCTCGAATGCATATATTTTGAGAAAAATCTCAGAATCCTAATTGCGATTCAGGCTATATATAGGGAGGAGACAATAAATGCACAAAAACCATTACAGCGGCGGACTCACCCGTGAGCAGTTCCTGTTTTATGAGATAAAAATAGTCGCAGGGCTACTTGGTCGGGGAAGAAGCCGTGATGAGATATATCGTGAGATACAGAGCGAAAATCTGTTCCAGTTTCCTACGGAGCGAATGATAAAAACGATCACCAATACCTGTTTCAAGCGCATAGACGCAGTTGATAATGAAGCTGCCATCAGGCTGCTTGCAGATGCATCTGCCGAAGTTGCAAAGCAGGTGAACCTGTATGCGATCATGTGCGAAAACAGTATCGTCTATGACTTTATGATCGAGGTCATCGGTGAGAAATATCGCTCACAGCAGCTTGATTTTTCGGTGAAAGATGTGAATGTGTTCTTTATGTCCCTTGCCGAAAAAGTGCCTGCTGTCAGCGAATGGAGCGAATCCACAATGAAAAAGCTTAAGCAGGTGTTGGTGCGTTTTCTTGTAGAGTGCGAATATCTTGAAAGCTCGAAGTCGCAGACCTTGCTTCCTGTATATTTGTATCCCGAGCTTGATGAATTGATACGTTCCAAAGGCGACACAGATGCACTTGCGGCTTTTAATTGTTTTAATTGAGGTACGGACTATGAGTAATATTATTTACCAGCTTAATGAGATAAAAAAACGCTTTTCAGATGAAGTATTTCTGAGCAACAAGGGGCTTTCAAATGAAGTCGGGATACACGTTTTCTGCTACGAACCAAAGGACGAAATGCTTGTGCGGAGCTATTTTGCTGACCTGATAAATGCACAGGGACAGCCATTCCGTATCGTGGAGTGTGATCTGTATAAGATTTTCCTGCGGATATGCGAGGAAAAGCGGATCCTGAAAGGCATTCCCAATATGGAGAAGAAAAAAGGCTCGGAGTGTCTGCTTAAACAGTTGCAAAAAGCTGTTTCGCCCGAAGCCTTTGTAGAAAAAATGAAATACGAGCCGCATGAGCATGGGGATATTTTGTTGATTACCGGAGTCGGAAAAGTTTATCCGTTCATGCGGTCTCACAATATCCTTGACAATATTCAACATATCTTCTCGGATATTCCCGTGGTGATGCTTTATCCAGGTGCTTACAATGGTCAGGAACTTTCACTGTTTGCAGAATTTGAGGACGGCAACTACTACCGTGCTTTCAATATGATCTAAGGAGTTTTTTTATGCGTTTACAGAGTATCTATAAATCCGACATCAACCGTGACATTAACGGTGTTATCAAGGTCGCACAGGACGATGAACAGTCTATCGTGCAGGAACTTTCGGAGTATATTATCACGAGGGAGCTGCGCCGTCATTTCAATACATTTCTGAATCATTATGAACGTTCGTTGGAACAGCCCACCGACAAGATAGGTGTGTGGATCTCGGGCTTTTTCGGAAGTGGTAAATCTCACTTTCTGAAAATGCTGTCCTATCTGCTTGCGAATAAGACGGTTGGTGGAAAAAAGGCAGTGCAGTATTTCTCGGATAAGTTCGATGACCCCATGATGTTCGCACAGCTTGAAAACTGTGTAAAAGTTCCTACCGAAACTATTCTTTTCAATATAGACTCCAAAAGCCCTCTGACAAAAGATAAAACGGCTATTTTAAGAGTTTTCGCAAAAGTATTCTATGAACATCAGGGCTTTTACGGCAACGATCTGAAAGTCGCAAAACTGGAGCAGTTCATCGCAAAGTCAGGTAAAACGGAGCAGTTCAGAGAATGCTTTGAGCGTATCAACGGTGGTACTTGGGAAGAAAGCCGTGATTCCTTTGCTTTCTTTGAGGACGATATTGTAGAAGCTATGTCCGAAGCCCTCGATATGAGTGAAACTGCTTCGCGAAACTGGTTCAACGGCGAGGAAGAAATTGAGCTTAGTATCGAACAGCTCGTGAAGGAAATTCGTGAGTATATCGATAGCAAGGGCAGGGACTACCGCCTTATGTTCATGATAGATGAAGTCGGTCAGTACATCGGCTCGGATTCTGACCTCATGCTGAACTTACAGACTATCGTTGAAGAGATAGGCACGAAATGCGGCGGCAGAGTGTGGGTCATGGTGACTTCGCAGGAGGCTATCGACAGCATTACCAAGATAAGCGGTGATGATTTTTCAAAGATTCAGGGCAGATTCAATACCCGTCTGAGCCTTAGCTCCTCAAGCGTTGATGAAGTCATCAAAAAGCGTATCCTTGCCAAGACCGATACAGCAGAACAGGTGCTTAGCCTGCAATATGAGAAAAATAATCAGGTGCTGAAAAATCTGTTCACGTTCAATAATGCCGTTCTTGACCTGAAAGGCTATTCGGGCGAGGGCGAGTTTATCGAGACTTATCCCTTTGTGCCGTATCAGTTTAGGCTGATGCAAAACGTCCTTGCCGAAATACGCAAGCACGGCAATTCGGGCAAGCACCTTTCCGGTGGTGAGCGTTCCATGCTGTCGGGATTTCAGGAGGCGGCACAGGCAATTCAGGACAGGGACGAGTATGCTCTTGTGCCGTTCTATCTTTTCTATGACACAGTGCATACTTTCCTAGAAAGCTCTATCCGCCGTGTTATCGACCGATGTCAGAATGCTGCCGACAATCGTGATGGTATTGAACAGACAGATGTAAATATATTAAAGCTGCTGTACCTTGTGAGATATGTCGATGATGTCAAGGCGAATATTGACAATATAAGCATTCTTATGGCGGACGATATACGAACCGACAAGGTTTCCACAAGGCTTTCGATACAGCAGTCCCTTGACAGGCTTGTTTCTCAAAACTATGTTTCCCGCGCAGGAGATACATATACATTCCTGACCGATGATGAACAGGATATTGCCCGTGAGATAAAGAACACCCCTGTTGACAGTGCGATAATCACCAAGGCAATTTCAGATATTATCTTTGGAAAGCTGTTTGTCAGCAAGAAATTCAAGTACGGCAAATATGATTTTCCTTACGATCAGCGTATCGACGAAACCGTTATCGGACAGTTGACAGGCTCGGTGGCATTACATTTTATCACAGTAGCATCGGAGATATACACAACAGATGATTCTGTATTTCTCATGAGATCAGCGGCGGACAATGAAGTTATCGTTGTGCTTGCGGAAAGTCAGCCATATTTCAAAGAACTGGAAGACGCCATGAAGATTCGCCGCTATGTCAAAAGCAAGAACGTGGCACAACTCCCCGAGATGATACAGAGTATTATCAGGGGCAGGCAGAATCAGGCATCGGCACATGAAAAACGTGCGGAGGAGCTTATTTCGGCGGCTATCGCTGAGGGCAGAGTTTACGTTGCAGGCGATAAATTAACACTGAAGGTTTCATCGGTGAAGGAACGTATTGAAAGAGCAATGTCGATTCTCGTGGAGAGCGTTTATACTAAGCTGAGTTACGTCCGAAAGAATTATGACAGCGATGCAGATATTTTGCAGATACTCAGCGGTGATAAGCAGATGATGCTTGATGGTGCGGAGTCACCAAATGCCGAGGCTGTCAAAGAATTATATCAATATCTTGACATTCAGAAAATGAAACAGTTGCCGACCTCTATGGGGGATATTCAGAAACGTTATCAGGCTATTCCCTACGGCTGGCGAGAGATCGACATAGCAGGGGTGACTGCCGAGCTTATCGCAAGTCAAAAGTTGACCCTCAAATACGGCGGTGCTGTCATTCAGCCGAGTGATAAAAAAATGCCCGATTATCTTCGCAAGAGAACGGAAATAGACAAGGCGATCATCGGGTTCAGAATCGCTCCTCCGACTGCACTTATCAAAAAGGCGAGGGAGTTTTTGAGCGAATATTTCAACTGCACTTTGGGCGCGATACCCGATGATGAGGACGGAATTATTGCTTATATCATAGGAAAATTTGAAACTGAGCGTAACAAGCTGAATGACTTGATTATAAAAGAATATAGTGCAAATGCTTATCCCGGCAGGGGTGTTGTGGAGAACGGTATCAAGCTGTGCAATGAGCTTTTGGGGCAGAAAAATGACAATATCGCTCTGCTGAAAAAGGCTGTGGATATGCAGGAAGATTTCCTTGAACTTGCGGAGGATATGTCTGAGGTGGATACGTTTTTCCGTGTTCAGAGAAGCATTTTCGATAATGCAAGGTCGCAGGTGGAGCGTGTGAATGAGGAAAAAGAGTATTTCCAGACAGAGGACAATACTCTTGCGGTTGTCGAAAAGATAAAGCAGATAATCGCCACGCAGAAGCCTTACAAGCGTATCAGCGAACTGCCCGAACTTATACAAACGGTGCAGGAGGATTATCAAAAGCTGTTGTCGCAAAAGCGTGAGGAGGTCATCGGCGAGATACAGGCGGCTATGGGCGAGATACACCAGACCGCAGACATAAAGCAGGGTGACATCGTGCAGAGGGCGGACGATGCGCTGACAGAAAAGCGAACCGCAACTGAAAATGCAGACAAACTCATAAATCTCGATGCGATGAAAATTCAGATCGGCAATATCAGACAGCAATATCTGCAAAAACTCGTTGTCGTTGACGAACCTGATATTGATACCGTGACAATGAGCCGCAGTGCAGTTTGCCACACGATGAAACTGCAAAGTGAAGCCGATATTGACGAGTATATTGCGGAGGTCAAAAGGACGCTCATGGACAAGCTGAACGGTCACGATGTTCTGCATATAATCTGAGGAGATGTGAAAATATGAACAAAACTGCTATCAAAAATTTTGCTGTTGAAGCGAGAGTAATGCTTATCAATGCTGTAACACAGCTTGCTTATGAATTTGAAGTGACGGAGAACGGCACAAATGACCCTGCGCAGGAGTCTGTCAACGGACGGTCGCTTACGGCTGCGGAGAAAAATCAGCGTTCACAGCTTATCGCAAATATCCGTCAGAACGGCTTTACGCAGACGATGGAGGAAGCCGCCTATACTTGGTTCAATCGTTTCATCGCACTGCGATTCATGGAGGTCAATAATTATCTGCCGTCCCATACGAGAATATTCTCGGACGAGAGCGGAAATTTCAAGCCCGAGGTGCTTTCCGACGCAGCTAATGTTGAGATTGACGGGCTCGACAAGGAGCTTGTGCTTGAACTGCTCGAAAATCAGGAGAACGAACGGTTATATAAATATATTATCATCACGCAGTGCAATGCTTTGAACAAGGGTTTGCCCGAGATGTTTGAGCAGATAGGCGGCTGGACGGAATTGCTTTTCCCAAGAAATCTGCTGCGTGAGGACAGCGTTATTGCTAAGATGATAACCGAGATACCCGAGGAGGACTGGAGAGATCAGGTGCAGATAATCGGCTGGCTGTATCAGTATTACAACACCGAGCCGAAAGACAAGGTTTTCGCTGATCTAAAGAAGAATATCAAGATCTCTGCACAGGCTATCCCTGCGGCTACCCAGCTTTTTACGCCCGACTGGATAGTGCGTTATATGGTGGAAAATTCCCTTGGACGGCTTTGGGCTGAGGGTCACGGAAAGCCCGATGATGCCGACTGGAAATATTATCTTGATGAAGCCGAACAGGAGGATCCCGTCAAGGCTGAGCTAGAAAAGATCAGGGCGGAATATAAAAATATTCAACCAGAAAATATCAAGATAATCGACCCATGTATGGGTTCGGGACATATACTGGTGTATGCCTTCGATGTGCTTATCGACATTTACCGTTCCTGCGGCTGGGGCGAGCGTGACGCGGCGAAGTCTATCCTGCGAAATAATCTCTACGGGCTGGACATCGACCGCAGAGCCTATCAGCTTGCGTATTTTGCGGTGATGATGAAAGCAAGGCAGTACAACCGCCGCATTTGCAGCCCCGAAAATCAGCCAAATCTTGCGAATTTTGCCGATGTTATGGGTGCTGACACGGATATGCTCTCGGGCAGTATCAGGCGTTTTGCGGAGCAGTTCGCCTTTGCCGATACCTACGGCTCGCTGATGACCGTCACCGCCCCTGCGGATATCGACACCGCTTTTTCCGACTTTATGCCCACCCTCGGGCTGAATATGCGACAGTTTGACATGATGATGAAGATATACAAGATACTTTCACAGAAGTATGATGTAGTCTGCACAAATCCACCATATATGGGCGGTTCGGGAATGAATGCGAAGCTGTCGGAGTTTGTCAAGAGTAAGTTTCCTGACAGTAAATCTGATCTGTTCGCCTGCTTTATTGAGAAGTGCGGACAGCTTGCAAAGCCACACGGTTTCTATGCGATGATTACACAGCACGCTTTCATGTTCCTGTCGAGTTATGAAAATCTGCGTAAAAAGCTAATGCAGAAAACCACTGTAAACATGGCGCACCTCGGTGCAAGGGCTTTTGATGAGATAGGCGGCGAGGTCGTGCAGACAACTGCGTTTGTTATGACGGGGCATATCAAGGACTACAAGGGTACATACGCAAGGCTTGTTGACACTGTGGGCGAGAATGAAAAGCGTGACCTGTTTTTGAGCGGTGATAAGCGTTTTGCAGCCAAACAAGAAAACTTCTCCAAGATTCCGGGTATGCCTGTGGCTTATTGGGTGAGTGAAGCGGTGAATCGTTGCTTTGAGAAAGGATTAAAATTTGATGAATTTGCAAGTCCGAAACAAGGTATCAAAACGGCAGATAAAGATAGATTTTTGAGATTTTGGCATGAAATAAACTATGAAAGATCATCTATATTTGATAGCAATATTGATAAATGGTTCCCATGTAATAAAGGCGGAGCATTTAGAAAATGGTATGGTAATAATGAATATGTTGTAAACTGGGAAAATGATGGATATGAAATATGTAATTTTAAGGACGAAAACGGCAAAATGAAATCAAGACCCCAAAATCTACCTTATATGCTAAAGGAAGGTTTAACGTATACAAATATTAGTTCATCAACTTTTGGTGTGCGATATAGTCCACCAGGATTTATTTATGATGCGGCAGGGTCACTAATATATGTTGAAAATAAAAAAATGTATTATGCGTTAGGTTTATTAGCTTCAAATATTGTTTTGGTCTTTACAAGAATTCTCAGTCCAACAATGTCTTTTGAAGTGGGGCAAATAGCATCAATTCCTGTGTATTATAAACCAAATTCCACAATTGATAGTTTAGTTAAAGAAAACATTGAACTAAGCAAAAAAGACTGGGACAGCTTTGAAACGAGCTGGGATTTTGAGGGGCACCCATTGGTGTGAGGTGAGAGTATGAAATGCAGTGATGTATTAGAAATAATCAAGTCAGTTCAGCCTATCGCTACTATTATTGTTGCCTTTATTTCTGCATACTTAGCGTATAAAAATACTATTAAGAACTCGATAAACCAAGAGAAAATCAAAGAATATTCAGAAATATTGGATATGCTGTATGAGCTAAAAAGTAATACTTCTATTTTCCTTCATAACACAGAATACATTGAAAGATTGAAACAGAACAGGGCGAAAATTTTGCTATTTTCAAGCAAAAAGCTATTTGAAGAAATCGACATAATTTATTCTGAAATATCAAAACTCAAAAACTCGTATTTGCAAGAAAGAGAGCCTGAATCATTAGAGGAAGATGAAGAACAGACTTTGAAATATAATATATCTGATAAACTAATTGCAGATAGTATTGAGAAGATTGTAAAACTGATGAGAAAAGAATTAAAGGTGAAAGGTACAATAAAATGGGAAAACTAATAAGTAACAAATACAACCAATGGGAATCCGAATGCGAAGCCCGTTTCCAAAAGCTAAAGGCGAACGAGGAAGAATTAAACCGCATTTTCATCGACATTTACGGCTTGCAGGACGAGCTTTCCCCAGAGGTGGAGGATAAGGACGTGACTGTGCGCAGGGCAGACCTACAGCGTGAGATAAAAAGCCTTATAAGCTATGCCGTGGGCTGTTGGTTTGGCAGATATTCCCTCGATGTCAAGGGGCTTGCCTACGCAGGCGGTGAGTGGGACAGCACGAAATACAAGACGATAATTCCCGTTAAGGACAACGTTCTGCCAATATGCGACGACGATTACCTGCCCACCGACCTCACTGGGCTGATCGTGGATTTTGTGGCGAAAGCTTATGGCGAGGACACGCTTGACGAAAACCTGAAATTCATCGCAGATGCCCTTGGCGGCAAGGGTACGCCCCGTGAGGTGATACGCAGTTATCTGCTGAACGGTTTCTATGCCGACCATTGCAAAATTTATCAGAAAAGGCCGATTTACTGGCTTTTCAGCTCCGGCAAAAAGAACGGTTTCAAGGCACTTGTGTATATGCACCGCTGGGAGCGTACCACCGTTGCGACCGTCCGCACCGATTACGTTCACGAGTTGCAGGAACGCTACCGCACACAGCTTTCCTTGCTTTCTGAGCAGATAGATTCGGTGGCACAGTCCGACCGTGTGAAGCTAAAAAAGCGTCAGGAAAAGCTGACCGCACAGCTCACTGAGATAAACACCTACGAGGAGAAAGTCCACCACCTCGCTGACATGATGATAGACATTGACTTTGACGACGGTGTGAAGGTCAACTATGCGAAATTTGCGGACATACTGGAGAGGATCAAATGACGATTGATAATATTAACCGCAGTCTGGCGGAGCATTTTGCGAAAGATCTGCCCGACTGCTACGACCGCAGGATCATATTTTGGTTCGATTCCGAGCGTGAGTTTGAATCCATGCTTGATGAACTTGACCTGACCGATGTGAAAATATTAAAGCTGACCGGTGACAATTTTTTTGAAGCGAAAATGCTACTATCTGAGACGGACACGCAGTCGAATTATCTTGTATATGACCCTCTGACCTACAAAAAGCGTGAGGACAACTGGCTTAGGGATATACAGTTATACAGCGAGGAATTTCGTGCCGATCTCGTTTCCATGCAGATGAACGAACTGAAAATGCCCCAGACAACACAGCTCCGCCGTGCCATGAAGCATTACAAGAAATTCTTTGAGAGCAAGGAGCGTGTAGGCAAGCTGGCGGCACTCGCCACAAAATATGAAACCGCAGGACAGTTGCACATCGATATCATGGCGGTGCTTTCGGGTGAAAAACATAATACCGTCAATGGTGTTATACGTGCGATACTCTGCGATTCGCTTGACAATGAAGAAAATGGTGCATTGGAGCGTATCGCAAAATTTGGAAGTGAACAGGCGCTGCAAGAAATGACAGCGAAGCTTTTCGGCTTTTCAAATGAAAAAATACCGCTGTACGATCTTGCAACACATATCCTGCTGACGGCATTTTCGACCCTCGGTGATGACCGCGTGACTTCGGGGCTGGAACAGTATATCTCACCTGAAAAACAGACCGCCTGCTATGCTTTTCTTGACGATTGGAACAATTCTGACGACAGCGAAAAGCTGTTCGACATGGCGGATAATATTTCAAGGCACTATAACCTGACAGACCGCCTTAAAAAAGTCAATACAGATATTCTGCTGAAAGCCGACAGCCTGCCTTGCATTGATGAGGTAATAATCGGCAGATTTATGAGCGAGATCGGTGAGGATATTATCAAGGCTGAGGAGATACTCAAAGCTGTCGAAAGCCGCCGAACATCAAAATGGTATGACAGATATTCCTATCTGTATGACGGGCTGTATTATATCGCCAAAATGCAGGAGTTCCACTACGAGCATATTACGGGATTTCATTATGGCAGATATGACGACCTGTGGAAAGCCTACGGCAAAGACCTGTACATCATGGATACATATTACAGACGTCTGCATATTGCGTTCCGCAAGAGCCTTGTCAGCACATCGGGGACGCTTGATGATCTGTTCAAGGGTGCAATCGTGACTGCGGAAAAAATATACAAGAACTGGTATCTTTCCGAGCTGAATGGGCAGTGGTGTGACCTGATAAAGGACTATATTTGTGATGGCTTTGCCCTTGATGGTATTTCATATCAGAAGGATTTCTATAAATCAAATATTAAGCCGATAGCAAGCGACAGCAGAGTATTCGTGATAATATCTGATGCCCTGCGTTATGAAGTGGCGATGGAGCTTAACGAAAAACTTCTTCGTGAAACAAATGGAACAGCAAAGCTGACAGCGATGCAGTCTGTATTCCCAAGCGTTACGAAATTTGGCATGGCAGCACTTTTGCCACACGATGAACTGACCATCAACGATGATATGAAGATACTCTGCGATGGTCTGCCGACAGAAAGCACCGAAAATCGTGACAAGATACTGAAACGTTGTTCACCTAAAAACTGTGCCATAACATATGAAAATCTGCTTTCGATGAACCAGACACAGCGCAGAGAGCTTGTCAGCGGTGCGGAGGTCGTGTATATATATCACAACAAGATAGATGCTGTCGGTGATAAGGCGAACACGGAAAAGCAGGTATTTGAAGCCTGTACCGATTCAGTCGAGGAAATGAAAAATCTTGTGCGAATGGTCGTAAACTCCATGAGCGGTTCAAATATCATCATTACCGCAGACCACGGATTCTTGTATTCCAATGAGCCGCTTTCTGAGAGCGATAAGGCTGAAACGAGCCTTGTTTCAGGGAACATATCTGAGACGGGCAGAAGATATATCATAGCTGACAAAAACAGCAGTTCGGATATTCTGATGAAAATACCTATGGACGAGTATTCTGAAAGCATTAAAGGTTTTGCACCTTATGAAAATATTCGCATCAAAAAACAGGGTGGCGGCATGAATTTTGTTCACGGTGGTATTTCCCTGCAAGAATGTTGTGTGCCTGTCATCATATTCAAGAATATATCAAAGAATTCAAAGAAATTCGTTGATATAAAGAAAGTCACGCTGAGACTTATCAGCATGACAAGAAAGATCAGCAACAATATATTCTCGCTTGACTTCATGCAGCCCGAAGCAGTGGGCGGCAAGATCGTTCCCGCAACGTATGAGATATATCTGTGTGACAAGCAGTCAGTTCCTGTGAGTGATGTCCAGACGGTAACAGCCGACAAGACAGGAGAACCGCAGGACAGAGTTTTTAAGATAAGATTCACGCTGAAAAGTGCGGATTTTGACGGCAATGCGGTATATTATTTGAATGTTGTTGACAAGGAAGCAGGCACTATCATTGAGCGCACAGAATTTTCCGTAAAGATAGCGTTTGCAAATGATTTTGATTTTTGAGTGATAAATTATGAAAACAAGAAAATTTAAGGTAAAGAACGGAATTGGAGGCACATGGGTAACTCTGCAAGGAACTACCAAACATGAAGTCCAAACTACGCGTGACCGTGAAAACAGAGAAACATTAAAATCGATCGTTACAGTTTGTGCTATCGGCTCGAAACTGCTCTTATCCCCCGAAAAGAAAAAACGCATTTACCGCTGGCGAGCTGCTCAAAGTCGGAGAGAGCCTAATTATTATGCTGCTAATAAACAGCTTGAATCAGAGATGAGCATTCCTGTAGGGAGTGTGATTGGAGGAATGATTATGGATGAATTTGATAAAAGGGTGATCGAAGCGTTTCCCGGCAAGGCAGTCCGCAAGGATCTTACCGGACTTATGAAAAAGGGTGCAAATGTGCCTACATATGTACTTGAATATCTTCTTGGAATGTACTGCACCACCGATGACGATGATGAAATGAGGATCGGCTTGGATAAGATCAAGAAGATACTTAGCGAGAATTACGTTCGCCCCGACCAGAGCGATTATGTCAAGTCCAAAATAAAAGAAAATGGTCAGTATACGGTCATCGATAAGGTAACAGTCAGGCTCGATGAAAAAGAGGATAAGTATGTAGCTAGCTTTACAAATCTTGACCTGAAGGATTTTGAGGTCAATTCTGATCTGGTAGTTCATAACGAAAAACTGCTGATAGGCGGTATATGGTGTATTATCAAAATTGAATATGTCGGACTTGAACTGGACGATGAAGAGGATGAATACGAAGAAGATATATTTGAAGGCAACAAAAAGAAACGCAAAAAGCTGAAAAAGAAGAAATCAAGATATGAATCTCCTTTTGCAATAGCCGCATTAAAACCGATACAAATGGCAAATCTTGACCTTGATGAGATCATCGAAGCCAGACAGCAGTTTACCAAAGATGAATGGATAACCATACTTCTCCGCAGTGCAGGCTATGAACCAGATGAACTGGACGAAAAGCAGAAATTCCACTATCTGCTGCGATTTGTGCCGTTTATTCAGAAGAACTATAACCTTGTGGAACTCGGTCCGAGAGGTACGGGAAAATCTCATGCTTACAGTGAGCTTTCGCCTTATTCGATACTTATGAGCAGCGGACACACGACTGTTTCCAATATGTTTTACAACATGGCATCGCACCGTGTGGGACTTGTGGGAAACTGGGACTGCGTGGCGTTCGATGAGGTCGGCGGTATCAAGGGCAGTGATGCCGATATGGTGCAGATCATGAAAAACTATATGGCAAACGGAAGCTTTGCCAGAGGCAGCGACTCCATAAGCTCAGATGCTTCAATCGCCTTTGAGGGAAATACGTTCAGGAGTGTGGAGGATATGCTCCGCACCACAAATCTCTTTGAGCCGTTTCCCGAAGGATTCAATAACGATTCAGCTTTCTTTGATAGGATACACGCATATCTGCCTGGCTGGGAAACACCGAAGCTGAGAGCAAGTCTTTTTACCAACAGATATGGTCTTATCTCCGATTGCTTTTCCGAGTTTTGCCATGCTATGCGCAAGTATGATTTCACCAATTCTTTCGGTGAATATTTCGCCCTGAATGATAATTTCAATACCCGTGATGATACGGCAGTAAGACGCACTTTTTCGGGACTTGCAAAGCTGATCTATCCCGATGAACAAATGGACAAAGAAGAAGCAAGAGAGCTGCTTGTATATGCTATTGAATGCCGCCGCAGGGTCAAAGAACAGCTGAGGAAAATGAACCCGGCGGAGTTCAGTGATGTTATGCTCGGATATATCGACCTTGATACTAACGAGGAATTTATCGTTGATCTGCCCGAAATTTCAGGCGGAACGCTTATTCCCGACACCTTCGGTAAGCCGGGATATGTCTATGCTGTCGGTCGGTCTTATGATGACAAAAATATTGGTATTTACCGCTTTGAGAATAAGCTTATTGAGGGCAATGGAAAGCTGAGTTTCCGCAATGTTGAGGGTCTTGCAGGTGCGCCAAGAAGTGTAAAGGATAGTATCACAGCGGCATTCAACTACTTTATCCAGAACAGCCGCAAGCTGATAGACGGCAAGTATGACGATTTCGATTACAGTCTGTATTATAACGACTTGCAAAACAGAAATGTCAGCGAAGAGGTCTCCATAGCGGAAGTGGTGGGTCTTTTCTCGGCTCTGTCGAATCGTCCTGTCATGCCGTCACTTGTGATATGCGGACGTGTGGTAATGTCTGGAGAAACTATGCCCGTCATCACCATGCTTGACGAAATATTTGTGACAGCGGCAAATGCAGGGGCTAAGAAAATACTTCTTCCCGAAAACAGCCGTGCCAATTATGAACAGCTTTCAGACAAAATGAAAAGCGAAATATCTGCTGAATTTTATTCCACTCCGCTTGAAGCGGCAAAAATCGCACTGGGAGTAGAGCTGTAATGAAAGAATACAAGTGCATAGCCTGTGGCGAGGTGAAACAAAGCACAGAGCGCTGTATGTGTCCGATTTGCGGATATATGATGTATGAACTGCCAAATGAGCGAAAATCCGTACTTATCGGCGAGATAACGGATTTTGTTAGAGCGATAATAAATCAGAAGATAGATATAAAGTCGGTTGACTTCGGAAAGCTGGATTCGGACATACACCGCTTTCCGGACTATGATAAAATAAAAAATCATGTGTCAAAGGCTGAAAAGACGGAAGAATTTTATAAAAGATTACAGCGAAGTGCCGAACAGATGAAGCAATATTTTCACGATACGTTCCGCAAAACCTATGACGGGAAAATGCAGTTTCTGAAAGTGCTTTCCGATTCCACTGCGGAATACTTAGACAGTGTTCTTCCCAAACTTGGAATTGAAGCAAGCTATGAAAAGGTCAATTTTCCGTTGGTAAGTGTCGCATATGAGGAGAACGCCAACCATGAACTTCTGCCGTTGGCAGATACTCTCATAGAGAGAATACTTCAACTGGCTGACAAAATGTATAAATTCATCCGTATCAATAATATCTACGGACGGGCGTATGACATAAAAACTAAGGCTTTCAAATTCAAAGGTAAGACGGAAGATTTTGATTGGAGATCAGCTATCAAAGAACGCATTTCCGCCTGTGATAAGGTCATTGCCAAAAAGTATGTGGTCGATATTTTCGAGGACGGCAAATCGGAACTGACCGCAATGCTGAAAGTCACTTGGGATGCTGTTTTTATCCTGATGTCAGCACCATTGAAAAAAAGTTCCTATGCTTACAGTTTTAAAAATGTAAACGGCATTATTACAGATGATTCTATGAATAGCAAAAGCTGTGCATACAAGCTGAACGATATTTTTATCAGCCGTTTTAAGCCTGTCCTTAAAATGATCAATGCCAATGAATTTTTGACTGACAAGACCGAAAGTGAGCTGTTCGAACTTTACAATAAGATGCTCGATCTTGACGTTCATCACTACATGACAGGCACAAAGGGCTATTTTGTAGCAGGGAAAAACGAACAGAAACTTGATGCTCTTGTCGGTCTTGAAAGCATAAAATCAAGTGTCAGAAAAATAAAGGCGTATGCTCTTGCAAACAAGGATAACGCAGGGCTTAATCTGCATATGTGTTTCTTAGGAAACCCCGGTACGGGCAAGACGGAAGTTGCTCGAATTATCGCAGGGATTCTATATGAAAATGGATTTTTGCCCACTGCCAAGGTCATTGAAACAGACCGCAGAGGACTTGTTGCAGGCTACGTTGGTCAGACAGCGATAAAGACCGCAGAGGTCATCAAAAGTGCTATGGGCGGAGTGCTGTTCATTGACGAGGCATATTCTCTTGTTCAGAATGACACTGGCGGTGATTACGGTCATGAAGCGGTTTCTACGCTTATAAAGGCTATGGAGGACTATCGTGGCAAATTTTGTGTAATACTTGCAGGCTATAAAAATCCGATGAATGAAATGATAGCTACAAATCAGGGCTTTCAATCAAGGATAGGCTTTACTCTTGATTTTCCAAATTACGACCGCAAGGAATTGTCGCAGATCTTGGACATCATGTTGAAAGCAAGAGAGTATTCCGTCAGCGATGCTGCTAAGGAGCGTATGCTTGATATTACCGACCACAAGCGGAAAGACTCTAATTTTGCAAATGCTCGTGAGGTCAGAAACATTCTCGATAAGGTCATCATGTGTCAGAATGTACGCTGTGCAGGCACATCTGATAAAGCCCTTGAAATAGTAGATGTGAATACATACATCAGGGACGAGCATATCAATATCCCCACAAGCGGCAACGGTTTTGTGAAGAAGATACTTACCACCGAAGAAGAACTTGACACACTTGTGGGACTGCGTTCCGTGAAACGAATGATAAAGAAGATAAAGGCTTATGCCAAGCGTAACAAGACAGATCCTGATATTAATCTGCATATGAGTTTTTGCGGAAATCCGGGGACGGGCAAGACCGAGGTCGCCCGTATACTTTCACGATTATTGTACGAGGCAGGTGTATTGACCGAAGCCAAGCTGATAGAAACAGATGCAAGCGGACTAATAAATAAGTATGTCGGTGAAACGGCAAAAAAAACGCTGAACAAAATAAATGATGCTATGGGTGGAGTGCTTTTCATTGATGAAGCATACAGCCTAATGCAGAACACTGACAGCGGAACAGCAGGCTACGGCGACGAGGCTGTTGCAGTTCTTCTGAAACAAATGGAAGATAAAAGAGGGCAGTTCTGCGTTATCCTTGCAGGCTACAAAACAGAAATGGACAAGTTTATCAGCACAAATCCGGGATTTTCGTCAAGAATACAGTTCTCGCTTGATTTTCCTGACTATGACCGAGAGGAGCTTTCGGAAATAGCACTGCATTTCCTGCAAAAGAAAAAATACACTATTGACGATAACGCACTTGTGCTTGTGCTTGATATTACCGATTATTACAGGGCAAGACCAAACTTTGCGAATGCCCGTACTGTCCGAAATATTCTTGAACAGGTGATAATGAACCAGAATCTTCGTGCAGACGAGGAAGAAAGCTCGGATACCAATATCATTCTTTCTGATGTGAAGGATTATATTGACGATGAAAACATCGACCTTAACAGTTCGACGGGGACACATCGAAGAATTGGTTTTTGAATGAATGAAATAAAAAAAGTCAGAAAAATGAAATGCTCCCCTTTTGTTAGACAATGTGGTATAATAGAAATATACCAATAAAAAATCTAACGAAAGGGGGCATTTTTATGCCAAAAGGAAAACCAAACAAAAGATACACACCGGAATTCAAAATCAAAGTAGTGGAAACAATGCACAGAGAAAAGTTAAGCTATCGTGAAACTGCACGTCAATTTGACATATCGAATAGCAGAGTAACAGCATGGGAACGAATCTATCTTGAAGAAGGAGCGGATGGACTTTACGCAGAACGCAGAGGAAGGAAATCCACAGGGCGACCTCCGAAAATTAAGAAAGAAGAAGATCTGATTGCAGAAGTACAGCGTCTTCGTGCGGTGAATGCATACTTAAAAAAATTGAATGCCTTGGTTGCCGAGCGGGTACAGCAAGAGAAAAAGCACAAGTGATATGGGAACTGAGGCATGAACATAAGATAGGGCTGCTCATTGAGATTGCTGATATTCCCCGCAGTACCTACTACTATTACAGTAAGCAATTTGATCATCCAAAGCCGGATCGATATGCTGAAATCAAAACTGAAATACGCCGCATTTACGATGAAAGCAAAGGTCGTTACGGATATCGGAGAATCACCAAAGAATTGAAGAAGAAATTTGTTGTCAATCACAAGACAGTACAGAAACTGATGCGTAAAATGGGCATATTTTGCCGTGTTCGTATGAATAAGTACCACTCATACAAGGGTGATGTCGGCAGAATCGCGCCGAATCTTCTGGAACGTGATTTCAAAGCAGATCAGCCAAATCAAAAGTGGGTAACTGACGTTACTGAATTTGCTTTGTTTGGAATTAAGCTGTATCTGTCACCGATCATTGATCTATATAATGGCGAAGTGATTTCATACAATCTAAGCCGTCATCCGAATTTGAATCAGGTAACGGATATGCTTGAGAAAGCATTTACAAAAATACCGGACAACACAAATCTGATCCTTCATTCAGACCAAGGCTGGCAGTATCAACACAAGCACTATCAGAAAATGCTCAAAGAGAAAGGCATCAGGCAGAGTATGTCCCGAAAGGGAAATTGTCTTGACAATGCCTGTGCCGAGAATTTCTTCGGCTTGCTGAAAACAGAGCTTCTCTATTTGCAGGAATTTCATTCTGTCGAGCATTTTATTCAAGAGCTTCATGAATACATAGAATGGTACAACAACAAACGCATCAAGCTTAAGCTTAATGGTCTATCTCCTATAGATTTCAGACAGGAAGCTGCATAACAAAAGCGACCAAGATTCCTCTTAGTCGCTTTGCATGAATTTTCTTTTGAATCTTTGTCTAACTTTTTGGGGTCAGTTCAAAATGCTTGTTTTTTTATTTTTGATGTAAAAGTCGGATATATATAACCGACTTGAAAATGATAGTGACGAAGTGCTTTTTATTGATGATAAGCCTAAAACTAGAAACGAAATAGCATAAAATTACCGCCGCAACCGAGTTTGGTTGCGGCGGATTTGTCATGTTGACAAATCCTTCGGTTTTCTCCTTATGTGAACACATTCACATTTTATCAACAGAAGCCCCTTTTGTGCATTATTTTTTTGCAAGCACAATGCCCAACATATTATGGCTTTATAAAACAAAGAGCTGCGCTTCTTTAATGAAACGCAGCTCTTATGCTTATATTTTTATTATAAAGACGAAATGCACTGTGAATATGCCCCAATATTTAGTCAACAACACATTCCACAACAGCACAAGGCGGAATATTCAGCTTTAAAACATTATCCTTGATGACTGCCGTATGCTCGGTAATGCTCACCCTGTCGGGACAGTCGAAGTCGTTATAGCTGTGCGCCTCGTTTGTAAGTATCCTGCAAGAAACTGATGATGCTTTAAAACCGAAAATGCTGCATTCAACAGCAGCCTCTTCCGTAAGCGAACAGTTTGCGACGGTAACGGTCATACTCTTTTCGTTCACCGATGCGGAAACCGAGATCATCGGAGCATTTTTACCTTCCGACATATTTTCGTTCTGCGTATAGAAGTAAACTGCCTCGTTGTTTTGGTGTGTTTTAAAAAGGTCGAAAACGTGATATGTAGGCGTTTTTATCATCTTATCGCCCTCTGTAAGAATGACAGATTGGAGAACATTCACCGCCTGCGCAAGGTTTGCCATTACAACACGGTCGCTGTGTCTGTTAAAAACATTCAGCTCTATTGCAGCAACGATAGCATCACGCATTGTATTCTGCTGATATAAAAATCCCGGGTTCGTACCCTCTTCTACCTTATGCCAACAGCCCCACTCTCCTATTACAAGTCCTATTTTCTTTTCGGGATCATAGCGGTTCATTATCTCCGAATGTCTTGTGATAAGCTCATCGGAAAAGTTCGCTGCAGCTATAGTTTTATAATAAAGCTCATCGTCAAAATCGGTGGCAGACTCCATTTCGGGCCATACCGGCATCGTATAATAATGCAGGTCGATAGCATCAACATTATTGCTGTCAAGATTTTTCATCATGACTTCTGTCCAGTTATAGTCGGCAGAGCTTGAACCGCAGGCTATTCTGTAAAGTCTGTTTCCCGAATAATTGTGGCAGAATGTCTGATACCTTTTATAAACGTCGGCGTAATATTCGGGACGCATATTTCCTCCGCAGCCCCAGTTTTCATTGCCGACACCGAGGTATTCGAGTTTCCACGGCTCGGCTCTGCCGTTCTTCTTTCTCTGCTCTGTGAGAGGTGATTCCGCATCTGAGGTCATATATTCTATCCATTCGGATAATTCACGAACACTGCCGCTGCCAACATTGCCGTTTATATAAGGCTTGCAGCCAACAAGCTCACAGAAGCGCATAAATTCGTGTGTACCGAAAGAATTATCCTCCGTAACTCCGCCCCAGTTCGTGTTCACGATCTTTCGGCGCAGAGATTTTTCGCCGATACCGTCCTGCCAGTGATATTCTTCTGCAAAGCAGCCGCCGGGCCAGCGGAAAACGGGAGCTTTTATATTTCTGAACGCCTCGATGATATCATTCCTTATTCCGTCTGTATTCGGAATAGGTGAATTTTCACCCACATATATACCATTGTAGATACATCTTCCGAGATGCTCGGAAAAATGTCCGTATATCTCTGGAGCGATATGTCCGAGCCTGTCGTCTGCATTTATTACCATTGATATTTTTTTCATGTTATACCTCCGCCGCATACTGAATTATTATATTATTAGTTTAAGTCATTGACTTTGGTATTGCAATGACTTATAACATTATTATACTAACCGTTCGTACTTTGAGGTGATGATATGATAAGTATAAACACAGTCTGTCAGAACGTAAGACACAAAGGGAATTTTGAAATATGCAGACCGGATGGTTCGGGAGATGATCTTCTTGTTATCTTCAAGACCTCCGCTGTTCTGATACAAAACGGTGAAGAAATAACCGTTTCTCCCGACAGTCTCATTTTATACAGCAAGGGAACAATGCAGCATTACAAAACTCTGTGCGGAAGTTATGTTAATCACTTTGTCCATTTTGATACGGACGATACCGAGCTTATGAATGGGATAAAAACTGACACGCTTATCACCTCGGCGGATATTCCTGCAATTGAAGAGTTGCTTACGATATTATGCCGTGAAAATGTAGCCGGTTCGACCAACAGGAAACAGTACGAAAATATGCTTATGCAGATGATACTTATGAAAATATCCGAAAGCAGCATAAATCCTGACAGCGATAAAAGCCGCATTTCCGCTCTTGAAATGCTCCGCACCGATATTTACAGCAATGCAGGGAGCTACAGCAATATATATCAGCTTGCTGAAAAAATGAATCTGAGTCCGTCATATCTTCAGGCAATATACAAACGGAAATTCGGGATAAGCTGCTATGAAGATATTTTATCCGCAAAGATCAAGACAGGACAATATTATCTTTCGACCACCGATATGACCGTTAAGGAAATATCCGACCTCTGCGGATACGGAAATGAGATATGCTTTATGAAGATATTCAAAAAAAGAACAGGGATCACACCGAGTGAGTACAGGAAAATTTCCAAGAATGATAATTTGAAAAACAACTTTATATGGTAAGGAATAAACTTTTATGATGAATTTTTTTGAACATTGCGCGGATATTGCTTCGGTTGGCATAATTGTTGACTTTACGGAAGATACGGAAACATATATCGTCGGCTCTCCTGCAGATATTAAGACTTGGGCGTACAGCGGCTGTCCCCGAAAAGCTCCGACAGGAATTATGTGGCACAGCAACAAACTTGGCAATCTCGTCAAGGATAGTATCTGAATACGCCAATATCGTTAAAAACTATATAATACACTTTCTGTTATCAAGTTTTCTCACTTCATCCGGTGTAAACAACTCTCTTCCAAGAACATCATAGTTTCTTGAAGAACTCCCCTGCCTACCTCTTGTCTCTCCACTTGACTTTTTGTCTATAGTTCCTTTGCCTAGTAACTCTGAAACATACTTATGTGTACTCTGTTCGTTGCCTCCAAAATAAATGAATGTATCGCAGTTACCCGGGATTTAATATTGCCTGTAGGAACAACCCCTCTGCTTTCTCCCAGAACGGATCACTCGGTGTTGAGCCTTTTGGTGTGGTATTACTGATAAGATTGGTAATCAGCTTTACCACGTCCGTTTCCT
>ENA-OROL01001023-OROL01001023.1-human-gut-metagenome-genome-assembly--contig:-NODE-1023-length-24771-cov-34.703876_pt1 | contig 24771 bp, 19 predicted proteins | sample MGYA00242128_ERZ509048 | MGnify/ENA primary metagenome ERZ509048 (study PRJEB26280, sample SAMEA2338750) | human gut metagenome | biome: human gut; feature: human-associated habitat; material: faeces...
AGGGCTTGTTAGGGACTTGCACCCATTAGAATAAGCTCATGCCGAGCATACCACATACCGGCGACAACCGACAATGGTTGTCGCCGGTATTGTTTTTATAGCGATGCTTCATAGAAAACACAAGGATTTACGGCGCGCATTACGCAAAAGAGTATTTTAGGATTGCATTTTTTTCGTAACTTTACGGCAACAAAAACACTGACACAATGGCAATATCACTCTGCGCACTATCAACAATGGCTATGCTCGACCTTGCCGCCGCGGCTTCGCAGGCATGGCTGCCGATGCTTGTCGGCACTTACACCGACACCGACAGCAAAGGCATCTATCAATATCGCTTCAACCAAGAAAGCGGAACGGCAGAACTCACCGCCGTCACTCCGGCGCGCAACCCGTCGTTTGTGATTTTCTCCGACAACGGCGACAACGTCTATGTCGTCGACGAGTCGGGCACCGACGACGACGCCCTTGCAGCATTCCGCTATGAAGGCATCGACAAGCCATTGACCCGCATCAACACCGTGGCGACGGGCGGCAAAGCGCCGTGCAACATCTTCCAGACAAAAAATCTGATCTACACCGCCAACTATACGGGCGGAAGCATCACGGAGTTCAGACTTGCCGACGACGGAAGCATCAAGAAAGCCAACAAGGTGATGACGTTTTCGCTCACAGGCAAAGCTCCCGACAAAACAAGGCAGCAGTCAGCCCATCTCCACTGCGTCACCGCCGACCCCTACGAATGGCGCGCATTCGCCTGCGACCTCGGCAACGACTGCATCTACTCGCTCAAGCCCAACGCCGCATGCGACGGGCTGGAAGTGGACAGCACCCTATATGTAGCGGCAGGTTCAGGGCCACGCCACCTCACGTTTGACGACGAAGGCCGCTACGCCTACCTCATCACCGAACTGTCGGGCGAAGTGATGGTGTTCAGCCACCACGAAGGCAAGCTGACACAGATTCAAACCGTCACCGCCGACGACCGCCATGCCCGCGGCAGCGCCGACATCCATCTGACACCCGACGGACGCTTCCTCTATGCGTCAAACCGTCTGCAAGGCGACGGTATAGCCATCTTCAGCGTGGATAAAGAAAGCGGGATGCTCACACGCGCGGGCTACCAGCCCACAGCGCGGCATCCACGCAATTTTGCCATAACGCCCAACGGACGCTTCCTGCTTTGTGCCTGCCGTGACGCAGACACCATCCAAGTGTTTGCAATCGACCCCGACACCGGCATGCTCTCCGACACCAGCCACGACATCCACGTGCCCCACCCCGTGTGCATAGCCATCGGCTCAAAATAAAGTCACAGCAAATAATTCAACATTCAACAATGCCAACAAACAAGAAATGTTCATGCTGAAGGAGCACATCAAAAACATTAAAAATGAAATAACTGAATACAAGAAGGCGATGGATGATGACTTCACATTCAAAGAAGAAAAGGGAGACCAAGCAGGTGGACCAGAAACAAGCAAGGTGGACCGGAAAAGTGGACCAGAAACACGAAATGCCATCTTACGTCTTATATCCGAGAACGCAAGCATCACTTCACGCGAAATGGCTAACAAATTGGGCATCAACAGGAGCGCCGTGTCTAAGCATCTTAAGAAAATGCAAGACAACGACATCATTCACCGTGAGGGTTCACAGAAGTCCGGGCATTGGGTGATTATACGACAGGATACGGATTTAGCATGAAGTTCACGACAAACAGTTTGCCGAGAGACATATTGGTTGTGGCAGCTATAACCAAGTCAAGTCAATTGAAAAATCGGTCGTTGGAATTTCTCAGTGTCGTATGGCAACGAGTGATTCCAATGGCCGATTTGGGATAGAAGAAGAGACGGTTAGCGGCTTCTGACGAAATTAAGGAAACGGTTGAGTCCGTCGAGCATCACGCTGCGCGGACAAGCGATGTTCCACCGCATGTAGCCTTCGCCTTCGGCACCATACATTGTGCCGGCATTGAGCCATAGGCGGGCGTCGTCCAGAAGAGCATGCTCAAGCGCATCCGACGGCATGCCGAGACTGCTGCAGTCCATCCACACCAGATATGTGCCCTCAAGACGCGTTATAGGAAATTCCGGCAGTTCACGTCGGCAGAACTCCACCATAGCCTCATAGTTGCCATGCAGATAGTCAACCAGCTGGTTGAGCCACTCTTCCCCTTCGTTGTAGGCAGCGATTGTCGCCGCCACGCCAAACGGATTCACGTCGCACACCTCGTTGATGTTTATCGCCTTGTCGATACGGCTTCGCAGGTCGTTGTCGAACGCCACGATATTTGCAATCTGCAGTCCGGCGATGTTGAAAGCCTTACTCGGCGACACACACGTCACCGAGCGGTGTAGAAAAGCGTCAGAGAGCGACGCAAAAGGCGTGTATTTGAACCCTTGATACACCAATTCGCAGTGAATCTCATCAGAGACCACCGTCACGCCGTTGCGCAGACAGATGTTGCCAAGCCGCGTCAGCTCATCGGGAGTCCAGACGCGTCCAGCCGGATTGTGTGGATTGCAGAGCAGCATCACTTTGGCGCGCGGGTCGGCGGCACAACGCTCAAGAGCGTCGAAATCCATCTCATAGGTGTCGGCGGTGCGGCGCAGAGGATTGCTCACAATCTCGCAGCCGTTGTTGCGTATCGACGAGAAGAAGCAGTTGTAGACTGGAGTCTGCACAATCACCTTGTCGCCCGGCACGGTCAGAGCCTTTATCACCGCCGATACCGCCGGCACCACTCCAGATGTGTAGATTATCCATTCGCGGTCGATGTCCCATCCATGCCTCCGGCTGAACCACGATGTCACGGCATCGTAGTAGGCGTCGGGCACACGGGTGTAGCCAAAGATTCCGTGCGCCACGCGTTTCTGCAACGCGTCGATGATGGCAGGCGCCGTGCGGAAGTCCATGTCAGCCACCCACATAGGCAGCGCGCCCTCGGGAGCGCTGTCCCACTTGTAAGAGTTTGTGGCACGCCGGTCGATAGTCTTGTCGAAGTCGTATTTCATACAGGCAATTATTTTTTGTTTCGTTCAATCAGCAAGCAGTCGGCCGGCATCTTGATGTTGCCGTCGAGCACCACATCACCGAGGCAGTCAGCCTCGATGCGTCCGCTGCGCGGATTTTTCACGCCTCCTATGCTTCCTTTTATTGTTGCGTTCACGGAACTGTACTCGAAAGCGCGGTCGCAAGCCGGATCAAACGTGCAATTCTCAAGCACCAGATTCTCGGCATAGCAGAGCGGTTGTTCGCCAGAGATGTGGCAGTTGACAAGGCGCAGGTTGCGCGAATGCCATCCCAGATACTCGCCATTGAGTTCCGAATCGTAGATGGTCACATTCTCCACCTCCCAAAAGGCATCTTTGGTTGTGATTCTCGCGTTGCGCACCACTACGTTGCTCACATATTGGAACACGTATTTGGAGTTAGACACCAAGCCGTCGATTTCGATGTCGCTGCTGAACATGAAAGGATACGTTCCTCCTTGCAGCCGCAAGTTCTTAGCACGTATGCCCTTGCATCGCCAGAACGTCTCGTCGGCATCGGTCATCACCACGTTCTCAATGTCGATGTCGTGCATCTCGCGAAACATTTTCGGCGCGTCGATGTGCGTGTCAGTCATCCGCAGATGGTCGCTATACCACAGTGCAGAGCGTCCGCCCACATCGAAATGGCAACGGTCAATCACGAACCCGTGCACATGCCAGAACGGATAGTTACCCTCAAAACGGCAATTTGTCGCCTTGATGTTGCTGCACTCCTTTATCGCCGACTCGCCTTCGCGTATCACCACATTGTCGAGGTGTAGGTTGTGCGACTCAAACAGCGGTCGCTCGCCGCCGAATTCCTTATCTTTTATCAGTTCCATAACTGTGTTTTTTAATGTTCTATGCTGTCTGCAAATTTACGTGTTTTTCCGCAAAGCCCACCTATCCGAATTACCGAACTTTCAACCTTTTTTACCCCTTTATACGGCCTTCATCCAGCGTCGGCGCCACAAATGCACCAGGAAGATGGCGCCACGGAACGTCAGCTCAACACACATGGCAATCCACACACCGCGCAGTCCCATCGTTGGAGCAAGCCATGCAGCCATCGTAAGGCGCACAGCCCAGATGCTCAGGAAGTTCATCAGACAAGGCTTCAGCGTGTCGGCGGCACCGACACAAACGCCATACGCCACAATCGACGCGGCAAACATCGGCTCGGCAAACGCCTCGATGCGCAACGCCATTACACCAAGCCGGCGTATCTCGTCAACAGGCGTCATCAGCCCGATAATCTCGGGAGCAGCGACATACATAAGCACTCCCATCACCGCCATCACCGCCATGCCCATTCCGACAGTGATTTTAGCGAAGCTCCACGTCAGGTCACGACGGCGCGCACCGACACTCTGCCCCACAAGCGTGGTGGCAGCCTCAGCAATGCCATAGCCTGGCATATAGCAAAGGCTCTCGGCTGTGATGGCAAACGAGTTGGCTGCGATGGAGCACACTCCCAGCGGCGCGACAATGGTGGTTATCGCAATCTGCGCGCTGCATATAACCCCATGCTCCAAACCCATCGGGAAACCGATTTTAACCGCCTTTCTGAGCGTGTCGGCTATCGACTGTCTCCATCCGCGCAGCCCTGCAAGCCACAGATGTGACGTGCCGTGACGCAGATACCACAACAGCCAAGCCACGACCACCGTTTCGGCAAGCACCGTGCCAAGAGCCGCACCCTCAACACCAAGTCCCGCACCTGGGAGAAACACATCAAATCCAGCCACAGCAACCGTACGCGAAGGAAAAATCAGCAGGAAGTTGAACACCACATCAAGGGCGCACATAGCCACTCCCGCCATGCTCGGCACGTGCATATTGCCGCTGCACCGCAGCATGCCGCCGGCAAGAAACTGCATCTGAAGTGCTGGAAGAAACAAGGATATTATCAGGAAATAAGTCGACGCATCGCGATGTATCGACTCGGTGCCGCCAAGCCAAACAGGCAAACTACTGCTGATGCCGGCACCGATGGATGCAAGCAGAAGGCTGAACGCCAACACCGCCACCACCGACTGCCGCAACACGCGCTGCGCGCCTTCCCAGTCGCCGGCACCGATGCGGTGGGCAACCTGCACCGAAAAACCCGAAGCCGCGGCGCTCAGCAGTCCGCCGAAGAGCCATGTGGTTGTCGACACCAAGCCTATCGCCGCCGAGGCCTCAGCGCCGAGGCTTCCAACCATCGATGCGTCGATATACTGCATCACTATCGACGACAACTGCGCCACAACCGCCGGCACACTCAGCATCACCGCCAAGCGCACCTTCTGTCCAGCCGACATAGTCCGACCTTCGCGGATCATCGCCAGCAACCTGTCTGCCTCAGTCTTTATTCTCATAATTCAAAGTGCAAAATTAATCAAAATTTCCGGACCGGTTTTCTGGCATCAATCAGCCCCAGCTTTTCAAGCCTCATAATTATCGCCGTTTGGCTGCGCCCCATCTTCTGAGAGATTTCACGGAAGCCCATTCCGCCACAATAAAGTTTATATAATTTTCTGTCGTCAGCCCTTGTCCAGCGATTGCCGGCATTTGGATGCGGTTCAATTGGCTTGTCCGCAAGGCGTTCAGGCGATATGCACTCCAAAACAAAAACCGACGGCTTGCTTTTGTCATACATCACAATTGTCCGTACCTTCGCCCGTGTCATCGCCACATAAAACAAGCGTCGCTCCTCGCCAAACAAATAACCGTCACTGTCGCTCATCACGAAGCCAAGCACGGGGTCGTCGGCAATAGTCGACGGAAAACCGAAACTACCGTTGTTGCAGTTCAACAACACCACATAGTCAGCCTCCAAGCCTTTCGAACGATGCATGGTAAGAAACTCCACCTCACGTCCGCAAATCGTATAAAAAAGAGAATTGCCACTACGTCTCTGCCGGAAGTTTTTAGCCAGCAAATAATCGTCATAAGTGTATCGTCCAAGCAAAAGCACGGACTTTCCCAAAGGAATCTCCGCCACAATTCGCTCAAGAGCGCCCACGGCATCTCCCCTACTGTATTCACGAAACACGATCTCTGTTTTTGCGTCCGATGAAAACGGATGAATGTTTTTCCTTATCTGAGCAGGGTTACGCTGAATGAACGCCGCCGATTTTTCCACGAGCGGATTTCCGAAACGATATGTAGTCTCAATCTTGTTTAAATCCGTTTTTCCGAAATATTGGTCGAAATGACAAAAGAGATTCATGTCGCTGCCCGAGAAGCGATAGATAGACTGCCAATCGTCACCGACACAATACAGTTGCGCCTGCGGATTGCCACGGCGCAACGCCAACAGGAAGTTATAGCGGTCCATCGAGATATCCTGAAACTCATCGACGATGATACAGTCATAATTTCCTCCGCCATTAGCATTGCACAATGCCGTTGCACCAACAATCAAGTCTGTGAAATCCACCTTTCCCTCGCTTCTCAATATTTCATTGTAGCGCACAACAACCGGTTCCAACACCTTTCCAACAATAAAACGGCTGCGCTTGTCACCTCTTTGCGCGACATCAGCGGCAACGTCAGCCATCGACCGGCAGCTTGTCTTCAGTAAGGTGGCAAACGTGGCGGTCAAGCGGATAAACACCTTCTCGCGCATACTGTTTTCCGGCAGGATTCTGTCGAAAAGCTCATCGCTCCGCACCTCCCGAATCGGGACACCCGCGGCGACAAGTTCACGTTTCAGCCTTTGGCGCGCTTTCTCATAGGCAAAGTCAGCGCTCGACAGTTCAATCAGACGTGTGCCAAATTTTTTATGCACCTCGCGTTTCCACGTAATCCCATCATTATAGCGTTCGTTGGCCTCTTCATAAGTCAATCCACGGTCTTTGGCAAACCACGTAGGCACCATACCATGCTCATCGACGCCAAAATGTTCCAGATAGAGTCTGCACGGCTTTCCGCCGACCATATAGTGAATCGAGAAGTCGGGACGATACTGCACGTGACGCTCATCAGCCACCTGATGCTCATACGGCTCCTCATATCGGAAATCCACACCAAGCGACGTCAGCAAAAAGCAGATTTTCTTCTCCTCGCCACTGCGCACATGAACTTCGTTTCCGTCCATGTCGGGAAACAGCGCACAATACCGTCTGTCGGTGCTCTCGCCCAACTGCAACCTACGGACATTCTTTGATTTCTCGTCCTCGTCAAGCTCCATCAAGTCGGAATAGTCAGCGAAATATTCCACCAGACATTTCCTATAGTCGGCATTATGGGCAAGTTCCCTATAGATTCGCACAAAAACAGCATCGGTATTGTCACAAATAGACGGCTTGCATTTAGACTGAGCAGAAATAATATCAAGCGCCAACTTATGGAATGTGTATCCGCGCAGGCCCGGATGCGGCATCCTCTCCGTCAGCTCGGCAGCAGCCTTATGAGTGTAACTGATAAGCAGTATCCTCTCCGGACTGATGTGTTTTTTCTGAATAAGATACTCCACCTTGCCAACTATCGACGACGTCTTGCCACTACCGGCGCTGCTCACCACCAGGCAATTCTGTTCCTCCGACACAATCGAACGCCTCTGCTGGTCGTCGAGAGGATATGCAAGAACGGTGTCGAAAAAAGCCTTATGCTCCCGCAATTTGTCGTCTTTAAAGCGATTGTTGTGAGCATTCACAATGCTGTGGAGATTCTCAAAATCATCCTTGAATTTTGCTATGGAAGGATTGTAAGACATCAGAATCCGGCTTCTTCTTTCAACATCACACACCCTATTATAAACATCAAGCATCGACGACTTCAACTCTTCACACAGGATGGCGTCAACATATCGTCCAGAGTACTCACTGTCTACATACTTCTCCAAATCCGAAACATGCAACCGCTCTGCCACAATTTCTGCTACGGCTTTCTGACGGCGGGAATGCACCTGTCGGAAAATCATCAATGCGGCAAACACCGCCAACATCACAGACAAAGCAATCAACATAGACAAGAAGTTTTGATATATTCAAAGTGCAAAATTAATCTTTCATATCCATTCTTTCAACTTTATGCACTATCTTTGTATAAGCATAGGAGACAGAAAAAGATTTATCAATATGGCTGGAATAGGAAAGACCAACGTGGCGCGTCTGCTTGACCGCGCCAAAATAAAATACGAGCTTGTGCCTTACGAGGTCGACGAAACCGACCTTGGCGCACAGCATATCGCCGACCAACTCGGCGAAGACATTCAGCAAGTGTTCAAGACACTTGTGCTGACAGGCGACAAGGTCAAACATTTTGTTTGCGTGGTGCCGGGATGCTGCGAGGTAGATCTCAAGAAAGCAGCGAAGGTGTCGGGCAACAAGAAGGCGGAGATGCTCCACATGAAGGATCTGCTGCCAACCACCGGCTATATCCGCGGAGGATGCTCGCCAATCGGTATGAAAAAACCGTTTCCCACGTTTTTCCACCGTTCGTGTCTTGATTTCAACTTCATCTATGTGAGCGCCGGTGTGCGCGGACTGCAACTGAAAATCGACCCCAAGGATTTGATTGAATATGTCGGGGCTTCAACAGCCGACATTATTGTCACACCTAAAGACGAGGAACTCAACGATGAACACATTTGGTAAGATTTTCCGGCTGACGTCGTTCGGCGAGTCGCACGGGACTGCCGTGGGCGGCGTTGTCGACGGTATGCCCGCAGGCATTGCAATCAACCTCGACCGTGTGCAGCACGAACTCGACCGCCGCCGTCCGGGGCAGTCGGCAATCGTCACGCCACGGAAAGAGTCAGACAGCGTAGAAGTGCTGTCGGGACTGTTTGAGGGCGTGACAACGGGCTCCCCCATAGGGTTCGAGGTGAGAAACGCCGACCACCACTCAGCCGACTACGGCAACATCCGACAGACGTTCCGTCCGTCGCACGCCGACTACACATACACCGAAAAATACGGGCTGCGCGACCATCGCGGCGGCGGACGCTCGAGCGCGCGCGAGACTATTGCCCGTGTCGTTGCCGGAGCATTCGCACGCCAGGCATTGGATCAACTCGGCATCTCCATCTACGCCTACACTTCGCAGGTGGGCGACATCAGCCTCGACCCCGACTACCGCAAATACGACCCAGCGCTGGTGGAAACCAACGCCGTGCGCTGCCCCGACCCCGAAACGGCGGCAAGGATGTACGACCTCATCGACAAGGTGAGACGCGAAGGCGACACCATAGGCGGCACGGTGACCTGTGTGGTCAAAGGAGTACCGACAGGACTCGGCGAACCCGTGTTTGACAAGCTGCATGCCCGACTGGCATACGCCATGATGGGCATAAACGCCGCCAAAGGCTTTGAGTATGGAATGGGATTCGACGGCGTTGGCAACTGTGGAAGCATGATGAACGACGCGTTCACTTCCGACAATGGAAAAATCCACACATCGACCAATCATTCAGGCGGCATACAAGGCGGAATTTCAAACGGCGAGGACATATATTTCCGCGTGGCGTTCAAGCCCGTGGCAACACTGCTGCGCGACGTCGACACAGTCGACGCCTCGGGCAACCCCACCGTGCTGAAAGCCAAAGGACGCCACGACCCGTGCGTGCTGCCGCGCGCTGTGCCTATCGTGGAGGCTATGGCTGCAATGACTGTGCTCGACATGTATCTGCTCAACAAAACCACCCGTCTGTAATGCACAAGCCATACCGCGACTTCGCCGACTTCCTCCACGAGCGTTTCCCTGACTTCAAGGTGCAGAAGATTGCCATCAACGCCGGCTTCACCTGTCCAAACCGCGACGGCTCAAAAGGCACCGGCGGATGCACATACTGCAACAACCAGACGTTCAACCCCGAATACTGCCGCCCGTCGCTGTCGGTGGGCGAACAGATTGAGAAAGGGCGCACGTTCTTCGGAAAGAAATATCCCGACATGAAGTATCTGGCTTATTTTCAAGCCTATACCAACACCTACGGCGAACTTAGCCATCTTGTAGACCTCTACGAGGAGGCAGTGGCTTGCCCCGACGTGGTGGGACTGATCATAGGCACCCGCCCAGACTGCATGCCCGACACTCTGCTGCAATATCTCGCATCGCTTTCGCAACGCACATTCGTGATGGTGGAATACGGAGCCGAGACCGCCAGCAACCGCACTCTCAACGTCATCAACCGCGGACACTCGTGGGAGGACACCGTCGACGCCGTAAACCGCACACACGCAGCCGGAATAGCCTGCGGACTGCACCTTATCCTCGGACTGCCGGGAGAGTCGGAGGCCGACATGCTCCACACCGTAGACCAAGTGTCGGCTCTGCCAATCGACACCGTCAAGCTCCACCAGCTGCAGATTATCCGCGGCACGCGCCTTGCCCGTCAAGTGGCGTCAGGCGAAGTCAGCGTGGCACGATGGTCGGCAGACGAGTATATATCACTGTGTGTCAAGATAGTGAAGCGCATGCGCAGCGACATCGCCATTGAGCGATTCGTGTCGCAGTCGCCCGAAAACCTGCTCATCTCGCCGCGCTGGGGGCTGAAAAACTACCAGTTCACCAACCTGCTCCACAACGCTCTGAGAAGCAACGACAAAAAATGCTGACAATTTTATCGGTTATTTGGAATTATTCTGAATAATAATTTTTACCTTTGCACCCGTAAAAACAGAAGATAAAGACATTATGAGGCTATCAGACATAAAGACTGGCGAAAGTTGCGTGATTGTCAAAATTTTGGGTCACGGATCGTTTCGCAAGCGTATGATGGAGATGGGATTTGTCAGAGGCAAGAAAATCCTCGTTGAGCAGAACGCTCCGCTGCGCGACCCTATAAAATACCGAATCCTCGACTACGAAATATCGCTGCGACGCGCCGAGGCAAACCTGATAGAGGTGGTGCGCGAGCAACAAGCCGCCGACGTGCCCAATGAAGACATCGCAATCATCAAGGAAGACGACTGCGGATTTATAAACAAATTCGACACCGAACGCCACACCATCAACGTGGCACTCATCGGAAACCCGAACTGCGGAAAGACTTCGCTGTTCAACATCGCCTCAGGAGCAAAGGAGCACGTAGGAAACTACAGCGGTGTCACCGTCGACGCAAAAAGCGGGCGAATGGAGTACAACGGCTACTCGTTCAACATCGTCGACCTGCCCGGCACCTACTCTCTGTCGGCATATTCCCCCGAAGAACTCTATGTGCGGCGCTACCTCCACGACGAGGTGCCCGACGTGATTATCAATGTGGTCGACTCATCCAACCTTGAGCGCAACCTGTATCTGACCACCGAGCTCATCGACATGGACCGCAGTATGGTGATTGCCCTCAACATGTACGACGAGCTGGAACGAAGCAAGGTGACGTTCGACTACGAATCGCTGGAGAGGATGATCGGAGTGCCGATGGTGCCGACCGTGTCAAAAAGCGGAAAAGGCGTAAACGAACTGTTTGACACGATTATAAGCGTCTACGAAGTACGCAACGACGTGGTACGCCACGTGCATATCGGATTCAAGAAAGACATCGAGGACGCAATAAAGCAAATCCAGTCGCAGCTCAAGAGCGAGGCAGACCTCGATATGCGGTTCTCCGCTCGCTACCTGTCGATAAAACTGCTTGAGGGCGACAAGGAAGTGGTGACTATGCTGTCGTCACTGCCCCACTACGCTGAAATCAAGGCGCTGCGCGACTCACTGGTGGCAGAAATCGAGAAATCGCACGAAGAGGATATGGCAACAGTGATAGCCAACTCAAAATACGGATTCGTGTCGGGCGCGCTCCGCGAAACGCTCCACACCGAGGACAAGGAAGAGGCCAAAACCACGGCAATGATTGACGCCGTTGTGACAAGCAGACTGTTCGGATTTCCGATTTTCATATTCATAATGTGGCTGATGTTCTGGGCCACTTTCACCATCGGACAATACCCTATGGACTGGATAGACGCCGGCGTGGGGTTGATTGGCGACCTCATCAGCACATACATGCCCGACGGTCCGGTAAAGGATATGCTCATCGACGGCGTAATCGGCGGCGTGGGCGGTGTGATAGTGTTCCTGCCCAACATCCTCATCCTCTACGCCTTCATCTCGTTTATGGAAGACTCCGGATATATGGCGCGAGCCGCCTTCATAATGGACAAAATAATGCATAAGATAGGACTCCACGGAAAATCGTTCATCCCGCTGGTGATGGGATTCGGATGCAACGTGCCGGCAATCATTGCCACACGCACCATCGAGAGCCACTCGAGCCGTCTGATTACGATACTCATCGACCCGTTCATGTCGTGCGGCGCGCGTCTGCCCATCTATCTGCTGCTCATCGGCGTGTTCTTCCCCAAACATGCCAGCCTGGCACTGCTCAGCCTGTATGCGCTCGGCATAATCGTGGCGGTGGTCACCGCAAGACTGCTGCGCAAATTCCATTACAAGAAGGATGAGACACCGTTTGTGATGGAGCTTCCGCCCTACCGCATCCCGACCATGAAGGCCACGATGCGCCACATGTGGGCCAAAGGACAGCAGTATCTGAAAAAGATGGGAGGCATCATCCTCGTGGCGAGTCTCATCATCTGGATGCTCAGCTATTTCCCACGCCCAACGGAGGAACAGGAAGCGACTGCGCGCACTGAAATGATTCAGGATGGCAACACCAACGTGACTCCGGAAAACGTAACAAAAGTGGCGACCACCGAGAATTCGTGTCTCGCACGCCTCGGCAAACTGGTGCAGCCAGTGTTTGAACCGCTTGGCTTCAATTGGAAAATGACCGTGTCGCTGATTTCGGGAACGGTGGCAAAAGAAACCGTTGTCTCTACACTCGGCGTGCTCTACAGCGGCGACTCCGAAAACGAGGCGGCTCTCGCAGAACGCATACAGAAGCCGAACCCGAAAACCGGAGTGCCCGACTTCACTCCTCTTGTCGCGGCTTGCTTCATGATTTTTGTGCTCATCTACGTGCCGTGTATCGCCACAATCACAGCCATTGTGCGCGAAACGGGAAGCTGGCGCTACGGAGCGTTCACCCTTGTCTACAACACATTTGTGGCATGGTTGATAGCCTTTGCCGTCTATCAGATAGGAACATTATTCATGTAGCATGGCACAACAACGCAACAACGCCATCTCCATAGCCAAAGGCTTTGCCATCATCTTCGTGGTGATGGCCCACGCCGACATGCCCGGCATGCTCAACCGCGCCATCTACCTGTTTCACATGCCTCTGTTTTTCATCACCGCGGGCTATTTCTTCAAGCACGAGACGGTGGAAAACCCATGGCCGTTTATCGTGAAGCGCTTCAAGGGTCTTTACGTGCCTTTCGTGAAATGGAGCATCTTCTTTCTGCTCATCCACAACCTGCTGTTCAAGATAGGCATTCTCAACGAGGTCTACGGCAACTGGACTGGCGGCACCACACATCCCTACTCCATCCACCAATTCTGGCAGCGGCTCACCAACATAGTGTTCTCCATGGGAGGCTACGATGAGTTTCTCGCCGGAGCGTTCTGGTTTTTCCGCGGACTGCTCGTGGCAAGCATCGCCTTCGTGGTGCTCTACTATATGCTCAACAACGTGAAGCGGCTGCGCGGACGCACAGTGGCGATTCCATTGGTGATTTTCTTCATCGCTCTTGGCTTCGCATTGTTCAAAGCGGGCGAAGGAGTAAAGATTGTCACACTCGTGCAGGGTGGCTACCGCGACACGATGGGCGTGTTGTTTTTCAGCATCGGCGTGCTGTACCGCAAATATGAGCAACACATCGGACACAGTCTGTGGCTCGCCGCTGCCGGAGCGACTGTCGTGCTTGCCGGATCATGGCTGGAATGCCGTGGCATGAGCCTGTCGGTGCGCATCCGCGACGTGCTGTCGCTGCCAGTGACGGGAGTCGCTGGATGGCTGATGACCTACAACATTTCTTACCACCTGTCGCACCTCAAGGAACGCATAATCCAGTTTTTGGAGTACTGTGGCGAGCACACTCTCTACATATTCATCTGGCACGTGTCGGCATACAAGGTGGTCAGCCTGCTGAAAATATGGTGGTACGGACTCGACCCACGGCAGATCGGGTGCCACATGGTGATTCACGACTATGCGCAGACCGACTGCTTCTGGATTCTGTACACCATTGCCGGCGTAGGCATTCCGCTGTCGGGATACTGGCTTTACAGCCGCATCCGGCAGCAACGCCGTTTTTTTTAATTTGATAAAGAAATATCAATGCAAAGAAGCGTGTAAGCATATATACATTGATGTCATACGTTTTACATTTTTATCGTATGACATATAAAACGTATGACATATAGGAATACATTTTTGTTCATCCCGAGGAATGACATTCAAGGAGACTCATTCTTCGAGATTTTTTTGTTTTCATCCTTTAGCATAAAAGAAAATGAGCCGTTCCTTGGAGGCTTTGCGTCTCCAGCCACTGGGCGAACCTCCGCAGTGTTTTCAATGGTGTTAGATTTATTCTTGCCAAAACATTGTGTCCATAAAGACACAGCAAGGTATGTTTTGAGTAACTTAAAACCTTTCGAGTTACTCTCGAAAGTACTTGCCTGTCGGGGGATACTTCTTCAAAGTCGAGTATCTGGCCCAACCTATCGTAAATAAAGAATTGCATATATGATGATAACATGATTTACTGACATATAGATTTGTTGTCGTTAATATATGCATGTCATATGATAAAACGTTTTACATGGATAGAGCAGAAAGAGACCTGCATCTCTTTCTACTCTTATTCCTATGAACCTTTATAGGCATTTTACCAAGTAATAACCTTATCTACGATTTCTTGTTGCTCCAAACTACTTCTTCGCAGATAGATACGTGTCGTTTCGATGCTTTCATGCCCCATAAGGTCTGCAAGCAGGGCAATGTCGTTGAACTTCTCCAAGAAATTCTTGGCATAACGATGGCGGAACGAGTGAGGGTACACCACTTTCTCGTTCAAGCCATACTTTACGGCATAGTTCTTCAACTGCTGTGATATACCTCTTGTCGTGATGCGCATGCCAAAGCGATTGAGAAAGAGATAGCCACTTGTACGGTTGAGTGTCTGCAACCACTTTTCTGTTTCCGTGCGCAGCGTCTTGGGGATATAGATACGGCGTATCTTGCCACCCTTGGTGTAGATGTCGTAATAGCTTACTTGCACGTGCTCAACCTTGATTTGCACAAGTTCGCTCACTCTGGCACCAGTCGCAGCCAAGAAACGCACCACAAAGTACCACTCCAAGTTGTCTTCCTTCTTCAACTTGTTCTTCAAGAAGGTGTAGTCGGCATTGCTGATGACATTCTCCAAGAACGAACGCTGCTGTACCTTGACCGATTTCAAGCGGAGCTTAGTCTTGCCTACAAATACAAGGTACTTGTTCAACGCCTGAATACGGAGGTTCACCGTCTTTGGTTTGTAAGTCTCAATCAAGTAGGTTTTGTAAACCAACAAGTTTCTCTTGTTCAACTCTTTGTGTCGAGAGCCAAACTCCTTTACGGCATACAGATATGCCGAAATCGTGTTCTTAGCCATATTGCCTTGGCTTAGGAACTCTTCAAATTTGTCTAATTCCATTTCTATTCGTTTATTAGTAAAACATAAAGTTGTCCATATAAATAGGCATGGATTTGTTCTATGAGTTCCTATTATGAGAAGATGCTTGCCACGGGGGAGGTGAAGTGTATTGATGAGGAGGTGCCGTTTGAGATACCAAAGGGATGGGAATGGGAGCGTTTTGGCAATATAATGATAAATAAGGATAGTGAAAGGGTTCCACTTTCTGTAGCTCAGCGTCAACAGCTAAAGAAAACTTACGATTATTATGGGGCTTCTGGTGTTATCGACAAAGTTGACAAATATCTTTTTGATAAGGATTTATTGCTAATTGGGGAAGATGGAGCAAATCTAATCAATAGAAGTACCCCCATTGCTTTTATAGCAAGAGGCAAGTATTGGGTGAACAATCACGCCCATGTGCTTGATGTTTGCAGTGGAATGGCACTTTCTTATGTAGCTCTATTTATAAATGCTATATCACTTGTTGATTATGTAACAGGTACAGCTCAACCGAAAATGAATCAAGAAAAGATGAATTCCATTTTATTGGCAATACCACCTGTAAAAGAACAGCACAGGATATTGGAGAAAATGTCATTGGTTGACGCTTTTGTTGATAAGTATGCTTCTTTGCAGACAAAATTGGATTCTTTAGATAATTCTGTTTACGAACTTCTTAGGAAGTCTATTCTTCAAGAGGCTATTCAAGGCAAACTCGTTCCGCAAATAGCAGAAGAAGGTACTGCACAAGAGTTGCTTGAACAGATTAAAACAGAGAAGCAGAAACTCGTCAAGGAAGGTAAGCTAAAGAAGTCCGCTTTGGCTACTTCTGTTATCTTCCGTGGTGACGATAACAAGTATTATGAGCAGATAGGTAAAAAATGCTTGGATATAACTGAGCAAATTCCCTTTGAAATTCCTAATAGTTGGACTTGGGCAAGAATGGGACAAGTTGGAGATTGGGGGGCTGGTTCTACACCTCAGCGTGGTAACCAAGATTATTATGGTGGCAATATTTTGTGGCTTAAGACAGGTGAGTTGAACAACGATATTGTATATGATACAGAAGAAAAAATAACGCAGAGAGCTTTTCAAGATTGCTCTCTACGTATGAATGAACCAGGCGATGTACTCATTGCAATGTATGGAGCTACAATAGGAAAGTTAGCTATTGTAGGCAAGGAATTAACTACCAATCAAGCGTGTTGCGGCTGTACTCCCTATGTTGTTTATAATTGGTTCTTGTTTTATTTTTTAATGGCAAGTCGAGATTCATTTATCAAGAAAGGTGAAGGTGGTGCCCAACCTAACATATCACGAGTTAAATTGGTAGAGCACTTGATTCCATTACCTCCTTTGAATGAACAGAAACGCATTGTCAAAAGAATAGAAACTCTATTTGAGCAACTGCATTAATTGTTCTATCTCCTGAACTATTCTTCTCTGCTCTTGCAGTGGCGGAATACCAATAATAAGCCCATAAAACGATTCTTTGTTGAGGTGTGGGATTGCTGCACCTTTCTTAGAGTTGCGCAATGTCTCTTTATAGAACTGTATAAAAGCTAAAACATAAGGTTCGTACATTGAGGAACTTATCCATAACTGCTTGAATGTACTACCCATATAGCCATCTTGTGGTACGATGAAAACTTCACCAGAGTTTTCACCGTCCACAAGCATTATATTGTCACCTTTATATACAAGTTTACCTTGTTCTACTATAGTTTCAGAACTTTTACCACGTAAGTATTTTGCATCTAACAAGCATTGCTTGCCAATGGTTTTCAAGCCGTCTGTAAGTTGACAAACAGCATTTAACCGAGCAATAGACCAAGTACCTGGAAAGTCAAAAGGAAGTTCTATCTCGGTTACTTCGCTTCCTATTTGCTCATAATACTTGTTACATTCTTGTACCTTTCTACAATTCTATACTGTTCTTTCAATGGTGGTAAAGGTATAAGAAAACCATTTAAGTCAGACATTGAGATATTGTCATTAGTTGAATTCTTTTTCTTGTCTATAATTTGCTTAATATATGGAGAATGAAGAAAAGCATTCAAGTATTCTACATTTATCCAAATATTCCGAATTATTGCGACTCGTTGATTTAGTAACAAGGGTTCAGATAATTTTTCAGTTAGGAGTAAACTTTTCCCAACAGTTCCACCTGTCATAGCTATAAGAATGTCATTTCGCTTAATCAAGTATTGTGTTAAATCCTCATTGCCGTTATATTTAACTATGTTCTTATTTACTAATCCTTTTTCAGATATATCAGAAATTCTAATAACACGAATTCCTAAAGACGATTTCAAATCGTAACTTTTGAAAGCATACCCTCCTATAATATTTACGCAATCTCCCATACGACACCAAATCCATGAAGAAGGAACTTCAAAAGGTATTTCAGCATCAATACATACCACATCCTTACCATTCTTCTCCCAATACTTGTTATCGTCACCACGGAAGATAACAGAAGTAGTCAAAGCAGACTTCTTTAGCTTGCCTTCTTTCACTAATTTTTGCTTCTCCTTTTTTATCCGTTCGAGCAATTCTTTTGCTGTACCTTCCTCTGCAATTTGTGGAACAAGTTTTCCTTGAATTGCTTCCTGTAAAACGGACTTTTTTAACTGTTCCTTTATGGAGTCATTGAGTATGTCCTGTTTTTCTTGAATAACATTGTAATTCTCAATCAAAGGTATGAGCAGGGATAATTTCTCGATTATGCGCTCACCTTCATTGAGTGGAGGCAAAGGACACATTACTTCTAATACGTTAGAAACAGCAAGTCCTGGTTGAGCTGTAGCTGTTGCATATTTGTTTAGGTTTAACGCCGTCAAGAAATAATACATAAACAAAGATGATAAAATCTCATATGTATCTACAACCACAGCATGCTCTGTTGCATAGAACTTTCCTTTTTCAATGTTTACGCAGCCACATAACGCTCCTTGTCTGCCAATAATTGAATAATGCCCATGAGAATTAAAGTTCTCTGTATATCCTCGCAATCCATTTCCACCAACACATCTGTAAGGATGAGAATCAGATTTGTCTGAGAAGATTTTGTTTGCAGAGATATTCTTGCCAGCTTGCATCGAACAAATATGTTTAAGCCTGCACCACTCCCACCCAACAGGAATCTTAAACGGCACCTCCTCATCGATGCACTTCACCTCCTCAGTAGCAAGTATCTTCTCATAATAGGAATTGTCCTCACCACGGTAGATAATAGATGCGTTCTTGTCACGCTTGATTTTCTTCTCCTTGATCAAGCGTTCTTTCTCCTGACGAATCTTATCAAGCAAAACGCTTGCAGGCTCGTCATTAGGGTCTTGCGGTACAAGTTTTCCCTGTATCGCCCATTGTAATATGCTGTTCTTTAATTGTTTTCCGTTCATAACATAAGTTTTATCGTAAAGCATCAATTCGCCAACAAGTTGTTGGCGAATTATATGCTATTTCTAATCTTCATCTTCTGCCTCTTTTCCCTTTTGTAATTCAAAAAACTCTTTCTGCTCACGGATTTCTCGGCTCAACTCTTCTTCTGTAGGAAGATAAGTAAGATACTTAGCGGCAAAGAGCTGCTTGCTGTCTTTCAATATGGAATAACGTGCAAGGTCTTTGCTAGTGTCAGAACACAGAACCAAACCGATAGTAGGATTATTGCCTTCCTCTTTCTTCAACTCGTCATACATTCTGACGTACATATCCATCTGTCCCACATCCTGATGAGTTATCTGCGTAGTCTTTAAATCAATAATGAGATAGGACTTTAGGATGATGTTGTAAAACACAAGGTCGATATAGAAATCGCCCATGTCCGTCTTGATATGCTGTTGGCGAGCCACAAACGCATAGCCTTTGCCCAACTCCATGATGAAAGTCTGCAGATGGTCAATAATGGCAGTTTCCAGTTTCGATTCACTATAGGCAGGGTTCTGTGGTAATCCTAAGAACTCTGCTATCACGGGATTCTTGAGATAAGAGAGTTTGTCTTTTTCGAAATCTGAAGTCAGCGAACGCATCTCGTCACTTACCTCTTTGCGCAGATGCTCAGGGGTTTGCAATAATCGGTAATAGTATTGTGAGGAGATATTACGCTGCAAGGTACGGTAATCCCATTGCTCACGAGCCGCCTCCTTCAAATACCACAACCTTGCATCCGCATCTTTTACACGCAGTAAGCGTTCATAGTGAAGCCATGATAGGTTAGGATAAAATGGTATCGTAGATTCGTCAAGCGGTGCTTGACGAATTGGTTCGTCTGTGAGCTTGAATTGGTCAAGCATTGCTTGACCAATTTGTAATTTACTGAACATCAGGTAAAAAGAGCGCATATTCTTTATGCTTGTCAGTCCGAACCCCCTGCCGTATTCTTCTGTAAGGGTTTGGGAGGCCAATTTTAAGACATGTTTGCCATATTTCGCACGTTCCTTTCCATTTTGTTCCTGTGTCACGATACGCCAACCGATAAGCCAGTTGCGAACCACCAATAGATAGTCTGCACTGCGATAGGCTTGCCGACGTGCTTCACCGGCTAAATGCTTCAAGTCAGAGACAAAGTTTTTCTCTGGTTGAGTCAGCTTTTCTGTTATGTTTGTTAATGCAGATTTTTCCATATTATCCAATCCTTTTCTGAATTAGTGAGACAGCGTCTCACTTTTTTATAAAATGTGGGACACCGTCCCACATTTTACAATTCGTCCACATTCACATTTATCCCCAGGATACGCTGTATCTCAGCCAATGTCTTATCAATTTCATGATCAAGAGCCTTGCGCTTCTTGAAATAGTCGGCAAGCAGTTCGGCAGGAGGCAAGATCTCTTCATCCTCTTTCGGGAACTTGCACAAGTCGAAGTTGCAATCGGTGGCGATAAGGTCTTCAACTGAATAGCAACGAGATTTCTCGTCACCATCAGCAATAATAATCTCCTTACGGTCGTTCCACCACTCACGGATTGGGTCGCAATGTTCCGACTTCATGGACTTTGTCTTGGAGAAATGCTTGTACCCCTCTGGCATATCCAAACGATAGAACCACGTTTCCTTTGTAGAATAACCTTCTGGAGCACCCTCCGCACAGGTGTTGTCGAAGAACAAAATGTTCGTAGCTATCGAAGTGTAAGGTGCAAAGATACTGCCAGGCAAACGGATAATGGTGTGCAAGTTGAAATCTCTGAGCAGCTTGGTCTTGATGGCTATTTTTGTATTGTCCGCTCCAAACAGGAAACCGTCTGGGACAATGACCGCTGCACGACCATTCCTCTTCAGTCGGTACATGATGAGAACCATGAACAAGTCAGCAGTCTCGCTACTGCGCATATCAGAAGGGAAATGTGACTTGACATCCGACTTCTCGTTTCCACCGTATGGTGGGTTCATCAACACAACATCAAACTTGTCTTCGTCTGTATAGTTGAGTACATCTTTTGTAAGCGAGTTGTCGTGATATACCAATGGCGTGTCAATGCCATGCAGCAACAGGTTTGTCACACATAGCATATACGGGAATTGTTTCTTTTCTATGCCGAATACAGACTGATTGTACTCCTTGCGGTCTTCGGCAGTCTTTACCTTCTTGTCCAATTCACCCAACCAACTTGTGATGAAACCACCTGTACCACAAGCGAAGTCTGCCATTTTCTCACCAATCTGCGGATTGACTATCTCTGCCATAAATTCGGTCAAGGCTCTTGGGGTGTAGAACTCACCAGAGGAACCTGCCGACTGCATTTCTTTGAGGATTGTCTCGTATATCTCACCGAAAGCATGACTTTCCTCATAGTCACCAAGGTTCAAACCGTCAATCACATTCAGCACTTGACGAAGTTGAACTCCATCTTTCATATATTGGTTGGCATCCTCAAATGTGGTCTTTACAATCGCCTGACGGATAGGGGTTGTTGGTGTTACCTCTATGTTTTTGAGTTCCACAAACAATGTATTGTTGACAAACGAAAGCAGCTCATCACCAGTCAAGGCATTACCGCTTCCATCGTCATGCGCCCAGTTACGCCAACGGCATTCTTCTGGAATAATAGACTTGTAATCATCACCGTCCAACTCCCAATCATTCTCTTTCTCGTCATAGACTTTCAAGAACAGCATCCACGCCATTTGTTCTATGCGTTGCGCATCACCGTTGATACCGGCATCATTGCGCATTATATTGCGTACCCGTTTTACGAAATTTGATAAACTCATATTTTATTGCTATTTTATGCTATATTATATATGTATTGTTCCAGTTCTTTCACGGCATCAAGATAGCCTTGCTTACCACCGAAGAACTTCACGATGTTTGCTTTGGAACCCAACTTGCGGAAAGGGTCATTTTCAAGCACAGTAAGACTTTCCAATTCTGACACACCTTCCTTGGTGTACTTATCCAACAAGGCTTCAAGCACAAGCCGTGCCTGTTCACCATACTTGCTGAATATATCACGTTTCTTCACCTGCTCGGCACGCTCATGCCGTGTAAGTGTTTTCTTGCCGTAGGCTATATGGCAGATGAAATCGAAATCATCCACACCGTCCATGTCTTGGTCGTGCTTCAATGCTGCAAGATCAATACCACTGTCTTTAAGCATTTCAGCAATATCTGACTTTTTCTTGGTTTCTTGCCACTTGGAAGTAAATGTGTCTATCGTTGCGTATGTGTCTATGATACTTTTCTTTGTATAGTCGGTAATGCTTTCCGTGCGAAGCAACTTACCATTTGTGTCATAGACAGAAACGACCTTGTTAATGACCTTTACTGTACAACCGTCCGAGTTGACTATTGGCTTAGGCTGTTTGGGCGGTTGTTGGCAAATACATGGTATCTGACCACATACTGGGCAGGGTTCTGGTGTCGGTTTGGGACACACGCATGGATTCTGTCCACATACAGGACAAATATGTGGTTTAGGCGGATAATTTGGGTCTATCTCAATCGGTCCATCCCAATCAGGGTCAGCAAACAATCGTGTTACGTTGCGGAAGTCCATTACTGTGAAGTATGTCTTTCCTTCTTTCTCACGAAGACGAGTGCCACGACCAATTATTTGTTTGAACTCTGTCATAGAGCCGATTTGTTGGTCAAGCACAATCAGTTTTGTCATTTTGCAATCAACACCTGTTGAAAGCAACTTACTTGTAGTTGCTATGACAGGATATTTCTCGGCAACAGAAATGAAATAATCCAACTTGCCTTTTCCGTATTCGTCACTACCAGTTATACGAACCACATAGTCGGGATTTTTCTTGCACATATCAGCATTGGCATTAGCCAAAGCCATTCGCATACGTTCCGCATGAGTTTCATCAGCACAGAACACTATGGTCTTAGCCATGCGATCTGTACTTTTCAGATAGTTGGTTATCTCTTGCGCAACTTCCCTTATACGATCTTCTATGACAATGTTATAATCATAGTCGCTGTTATTATAAATGCGGTCTTCTATCTCGTTGCCGTATATATCCTTTTGTCCCTTTGTCGGTCTCCACTCGTCACCGATGTTCGTTGTGATGTTGATTACCTTGAAAGGAGCGAGGAAACCATCCTCTATTCCATTTTTAAGACTATAAGTATAGACTGGCTCGCCAAAGTAGCCAATACTTGACTGATACTTCGTTTCCTTTGGCGTAGCAGTCATACCGATATGAGTAGCTGAAGAAAAATATTCCAAGATGTTTCTCCAGTTGCTATCATCCTTTGCGCTACCTCTATGACACTCATCAACGATAACAAGGTCGAAGTAGTCGGGATTAGGGAACAGCTCTTGATAATTCTTGGCATCATTCTGTCCAATCAACTGCTGGTATAGCGCAAAAAACACTTGATAAGATTTCAATTCCTCCAAGTGATTCTTGTCTTTGGAGTAGTCAATCTTGTGTGTTACCTTGTTTAGCGGCTTGAAGTCCTGTTGTATGGATTGGTCAACCAATATGTTGCGGTCAGCAAGATATAACACTTTCTTTTTCAATTCACTATGAAGCAAACGCCATACAATCTGAAAAGCAGTGTATGTCTTGCCTGTACCAGTTGCCATGACAAGGAGCACACGGTTTTGTCCTTTGGCAATGGCACCAACTGTGCGGTTTACTGCATTGCGCTGATAATATCGTGGCGGAAATATATTCTGACCAGTGCAGAACGGTTGCTTAATGACAGCCAATTCTTGCTCATTAAGTCCATTGCCACCGTTAGCCTCGCTTTTATATCTTTCGATAAGTTCTTCTTTTGTCGGAAACTCATCCATGGCAAAAGTGCGTTCTTTTCCTGTTAAGAAGTCATGTTCGGCAAAGCCCTCCCCATTAGAACTATATGCAAACTTAACATCAAGCATTTGGGCATAAGTCATAGCTTGTTGCAATCCATGAGAAACAGAATGATTAGCATCCTTTGCCTCTACAATGGCTAAGGGTGTTGCCTTGTTTGCATAAAGCACATAGTCGGCAAACTTAGGTTTCTCTCTATGCACAAGATTGCCATGAAGACTAATTTTACCGTCAGTAAATTTAACCTCCTGTTCCATAAAAATGCTATCCTTTGACCAACCTTTGCTTGTAATGGCCTCGTTGATATAGCGGAACTTGACATCCTCTTCTGTTAAATCTTTGCTTATGCCCATATTCAACTAATATTTTATTATCAGAAGTCCTACAACATATTTACTAAGACAGGAAACTACGAGGTCATTACACTCTTTCGTTCTCGTCCGTAATCAAATCCTTGAGGTCAACTTCTAAAATCTTTGAGATTTCAAGAAGTGTCTCTAAATCGGGTTGATATTTATTCCGAGCATAGCAATTAACCGTGCTAAAGCTCTTGCCTAACTGTTTTGCCAGCCAGGTTTGTGAAATACCCTTGCTATCTAAGACATCTTTTATCTTGTTTAGTTTCATAAATTCACCGAATTTTGCTACAAATATACATTAAATTTTGCGATAATCATTATAAATTTAACGATTGTTATTTCATGTAGTTATTGTACCTTTACAGCGGAGAAGAGTTGTTTGACAGCAAACGTATGCATATTGCAGAAATTGGGACTGTTGCCAAATCATTACCCCTATTGAGGTGAAAGACTCATAAATAGCTCATTTTAAGCTATTCAGCAGATTTTAGTGTAATTTTTTGTGAAAAAAGTTGGAAATTTATTTGGTTTTTTGATTACCCCCCCCCTATATTTGCAAAAAAATATCAGAGAAACGACAATGAATGCTACAATTC
>ENA-OROL01001040-OROL01001040.1-human-gut-metagenome-genome-assembly--contig:-NODE-1040-length-24452-cov-17.660245_pt1 | contig 24452 bp, 19 predicted proteins | sample MGYA00242128_ERZ509048 | MGnify/ENA primary metagenome ERZ509048 (study PRJEB26280, sample SAMEA2338750) | human gut metagenome | biome: human gut; feature: human-associated habitat; material: faeces...
CACTCTGGGCGTGCGCGATGCTCATCGGGGCGGCGGCGTGCTTTCTGGGGGTCAGCCGGCGCGGGATGCTCCTGTGCAGCTTGATGGGGATGCTCGTCGCGCAGGGCGCAGCGGGCGTGTCGGGGGTTCTCCGCGCGGACGTGCAGCCGTGGACGGATGCGGCGCTGCTGTGCGCAAGCGTATCCACCGCGCTGGCGGAAATTGTGCGCCGAACCGCCATTTTCCTGCTGACCCCGCCGGGCGTGAAAGGGGGACACCGCGGATGAGGAAGCTCCTGACGCTGCTTTTGCTGCTGATGCTGCTGCTCACCAGTTCTGCCATGGCGGCGGAGAAATCGGCGTATCGCTTGGCGGATGAGCAGGGGACGCTGCTGGCGTGGCTGGATGTTCCCCCTGCCGTCGGGGATGTGCTGCTGACGGCGGATGGCACGCGCCACCGGGTGATTGCGGTAGAGGGGCAGCAGGCGGTCTTGCGCGAGGATGGCACGGAGACGCTGCCCGATGTGCCGTGGTCTGCCCGCGAGACGGCGCAGCCTGTGACCAGTGCCATGCGCACCATCGGGCTGATGGGCGACGCGGCGCTTGTGCGGGATTTGCGGGAAGGGCTTGCGAATCAGGGCGCGGCGCTGGTGACGGTGAATCCTGAACAGGCGGATTTTCCGCTGACCGTCGCGCAGGACGAAATCAGCAATGCCGCGGAGTATGACACGCTTTTAAGCGGCGAGAAGGCGGCGAAAATCCGCCTGATTGTCCGCCGCGGCGGCGATAATGAAGCGCTGATGAAGAATTTCGCGCTCTCCGTCAAGGCGGGGCTTGACCATACCGCCCCGACGCTCATTCGGGACGTGTACTTTGCCGCAAACGCGCAAGAGCCGCTCCGGATGCTCTGGGGCGCGCGGGAGACCGAGCCAATCCGCCTGCAAAACACGATTCTGCCGCTGGCGCAGGTGATTTCAAACGCGCTGGAGCCCCGCGATACGGCTGGCGGCATTTCCGGCAGCGAGGACGTGCCGGAACACAGCGCCGTGACGGGCTTGATTTTTGCCGGCGGTCTGCTGCTGGCGGGCGTGGTCGGCTACGGGCTGCTGCTGACCGGGGGACGCAGGCACGGGAAGAAAACATAACCCAAAAGGCGATTCAGCCGATGAAGCTGAACCGCCTTTTTCAGGTGCGTATGGTGATGATGCCCGCCGTGGCTCAATAATAGGTGATGGAGACGACGTTCTCCGGCAGCCATACGCGGCGAATCTGGTACGAGCCGGACGGCTGGAACTCCAGGCACACATAGCCGTTCTCCCACGCCATGACCGCGCCGGTCGTGCCGGAGGAAATCTTCTGCTGATGCTGCTTGTAGTTCGTGCCCGGCCCGTAGTACGCCGTTGTGGTGGAGGTCACGCGCCCCGAACCGATCGCGCCGCCTTCAATCGGCACGCGGCTGACGTCAATGTCGATGCGCTGCTCGCCCGTGTAGGCGCGCACCATCTTGCCATTGTACTCAAATTCAACTTCCAGCCACCAGATATCGTTGCCGGACGCGCGGGACAGCACCGTCACCGTGTGGCCGCCATCGTTCCAGTAGGTGCCAAGCTCATCGTACTTCGTCGACGGGCCGGAGCGCGTCGAAATCGGGCGGTTGGACATGGCAAGCAGTCCGCTGCTGCTGTCGGAGGACGAGGGCGTCCAGCGGCCCAGCGCTACGTCAAATGAGACGCAGATGGCGGGGCGGACGGCGTTGTCAAACTCCGTCACCTTGTTGCCGTGGTCGTAGAAGCTGCCGTGCGCGCCGACGAACACGCCGAAGGTCGACGTGCTGTCCACGCGCGCCCAGTAGGAGGAGGTGCCTGTGTCGCTGGCGGTGTACGCGCCGCACTGCCGGGCGTATTCCGTGGCGTAGAGCAGTTCCGTGTCCAAATACTGCTGGATTTCCCACTGGCTGAGGATGTACACATAGTCCGACGAATTGCTGACGTACACGCTGTTCAGCTGCCCCTGTTCCGCCGACGTGAACGCGGAGGACAGGAACGTGCTGTTCAGCCACGAGCGGATGGTGCTGTTGTGCCACGAGGTGGTGCTGGTCGAGCGGTTGTAGACCATCGAATCCAGCCCGTACTCACTCACCGCGCGGACTGTCCGGCTGCCGTAATCAACGCTGTACACGCGCCAGAGAATCGGCTCGTCGCCGTTGCGCAGGTTGCCATCCTGCTCGTAGTTGCCGAAGTAGAACGTCTGCCCGACGTACACGTCACTTGCCGCCGAAGCAGCGGGCAGCAGCGTCAGCAGAGAAACGAGTGCCACCAAAAGCGCCAGAATCCGTTTGTTGCGCATGGAAAACGACCTCCCGTACAGATTTTGTAAAACCATTATATGCCATGCAACATGCCTTGTCAAGTCCAAAAAACGGCTGTTTTTTGCCAAAAATCAGGCGGCGGCAAAATTTTCATCCGACAAACAGTTGACCTTGACCGCGAAAAATGATACATTATAATGAGCGCGAATTCTGCGCTGTACGGTTAAGGAGGTACTTCCACTTTGCAACCCGAAATCAACCAAGAAGCCATCGCCCGGATGCTCGATCAGGTGCAGAAGCCGACGCGCTATACCGGCGGGGAAATGAATACGCAGCTCAAGCCGTGGGACAGCGCGAAGCTGCATTTTGCGTTCTGTTTTCCGGATACCTATGAGGTCGGCATGTCTCATCTGGGCATGAAGATTCTCTATGCCGCGATGAATCAGCAGCCTGATATGCTCTGCGAGCGCGCGTTTATGCCGTGGGTGGACATGATGGACCTGATGAAGCAGGAAAATGTTCCGCTGTTCACGCTCGAAAGCCGCAGCCCGCTCAGCGCCTTTGACGTCGTGGGCTTTACGCTGCAATATGAAATGAGCTACTCCAACATTCTGGCGATGCTGGAGCTTGGCGGCATTCCGCTTTTGCGGGAAAATCGCCGGGAGGAAGACCCGATTGTGGTTGCGGGCGGGCCGTGCGCGTTCAATCCCGAACCGCTGGCGGATTTTATTGACGCGTTCATGGTCGGCGACGGCGAAGAGCAGATTCTTGACCTCAACCGCGTCATCATGCAGGGGCGCGAAGAGGGCGCGAGCCGCATGACGATCCTCAAGCGCCTGTGCGCCATCCGCGGCGTGTACGTCCCGGCGCTCTATGACGTCCAGTATAACGCGGACGGCACGATTGCGTCCATGAAGCCGAACTGCCCCGAAGCGCCCGAAAAGGTCTTGAAAGCGATTATCCCTGATTTGGACAAGGCGTTCTATCCCACGGAAATCCCCGTGCCGTATATGGAGATTATCCACGACCGCATCATGCTGGAAATCATGCGCGGCTGCACGCGCGGCTGCCGCTTCTGTCAGGCGGGCATCCTGTATCGCCCGGTGCGCGAGAGGAGTTTGGAGCATCTGGTGGAGCTGGCGCAGCAGCTGGAAAACACGACCGGGTATGAGGAAATCAGCCTGTCCAGCCTGTCGTCCGGCGATTATACCTGTCTGGCGGAATTGATTCGCGAGCTGATTCGGCGCTTAGACGAGAAGCATGTGTCGATTTCGCTGCCGTCGCTGCGCCTGGACAGCGTGCTGAAGGATTCGCTGGAGGCGACGCAGAAGGAGAAGAAAACCAGCCTGACGTTCGCGCCCGAAGCCGGAACGCAGCGCCTGCGCGACGTCATCAACAAGGGCGTGACCGAAGAAGACCTGATGAGCAAAGTCTCCGACGCCTTCCACGGCGGATGGAGCAGCGTCAAGCTGTACTTCATGATGGGTCTGCCGACGGAGACGACCGAGGATTTGGACGGCATTGCGGATTTGGCGAAAAAGGTCGTTGATGCGTACTTTGCCGTGCCGAGGGGCGAGCGCGCGAAGGGACTGCGCGTGGTGTGCAGCGCGTCCGTGTTTGTGCCCAAGCCCTTCACGCCCTTCCAGTGGGAGCCGCAGGACACGCAGGAGATGGTGCGCGAGAAGCAGAGCCACCTGCGCGAGAAGCTGCGCATCAAGGGCGTTACGTTCAATTATCATGAGTCGGATTTGAGCTATCTGGAAGCGTGCTTTGCCCGCGGCGACCGCCGAATGGGGCAGGTGCTTCTCCGCGCGTATCAGAAGGGCTGTATGCTCGACGGCTGGACGGAGCTGTTCAAGTACGACATGTGGCGCGAGGCCTTTGCCGAGCTGGGCATCGACCCGGCGTTCTATGCCTACCGCCGCCGCGAGAAGGACGAAATCATGCCGTGGGATGTGATTGACTGCGGCGTGACAAAGGAGTTCCTGTGGCGCGAGAAGGAAAAGGCGGAAAAGGCGCAGACGACCAAGGACTGCCGCAAGGGCTGCAACGGCTGCGGCCTGCAGCGCTTCAAAGGGGTGTGCAAATATTGCGGATAATGGCTGTGTTTGAAAAGGGCATCCGCCTGCGCCACATCGGGCATCTGGACATTCAGCGGGCGATGATGCGGGCGCTGCGCCGTTCGGGGCTGCCCGTGGCGTATTCCAATGGGTATAATCCGCATATTCTGCTGACGTTCGCGTCGGCGCTGTCCACCGGGGCGGCGGGAAAAAAGGAAATTCTGGATGTGACGATGGCGCGCGAGGTGTCGCCGGATGATTTCCTCCAGCAGATGAACCGCGCCCTGCCGCCGGATTTGCAGCTTTCTTTCGCCCGTGCGCTGGATGACAAGCACCCGGCGATGATGGCGCTCGTGCAGGCGGCGGATTACACGCTGCAAATCGAGGATGCGGACGCGGCGGCAAAGATGATTGCGGCGATTCCGGCGTTCCTTGAACAGACGAGCATTCTCGCCATGCGCCGCACGAAATCCGGCATGAAGGAAACGGACATCCGCCCGCTGCTGGTGTCGCTTTCCGGCGAGGGCACGGCGATTCATGCCGTCATGGTGCTGACGGAGACGCTGGCGTGCAAGCCGGATATGCTGTTAAGTGCGCTTAGCACCTTCTGCGGGCTGGAAAACGCCCCGGATGCGCTGATTATCCGCAACGGCTTGCTGGGTCGGGATGAAAACGGCGAACTGACGCCCTTGGAGAACCTATGAGAACATTGCTTGTGCATCAGGGCGAAAAGCCGCTGATTGGCATATTGGAAGACGGGCAATTGGCGGAAGTCTTTTTCCCGCAGGAGGGCGACACGGCGGAAGCGGTGCTGCTGGGGCGCGTGGAGCGCATTGTGCCGGGGATGAAGGCGGCGTTCGTCGATATTGGGCAGGAGAAAAATGGCTTTCTGCCGCTGGAAGAGAAGAACACGGGGCTATCCTACCCGAAAACGGGCGACGCGGTCATTGTGCAGATTCGCAAGGAAGCACAGGGCGTCAAGGGCGCGTTCCTCACGCGCGACATCAGCCTGTGCGGGGAGACGATGCTGCTCACGCCCATGAGCCGCATGGTTGGCGTGTCGTCCAAAATCACGGAGGATGGCAAGCGGAAGGCGCTGAAGAAGACGGGCAGGGCGATTGCGCAGGAGCGCTTCGGCTTGGTGATGCGCACGGCGGCGGAGAATGCGCCGGAGGAAGAACTCGCGGCGGAAGCGGAGCGCCTGTTCCAGCAGTGGGAGCGGATTCGCCGCGCCGCGCCGACCGCGCATGTGCCGTCCGTCTTGATGCAGCCGCGAAGCACGCTCGAAGCCGTGCTGGATGACTATCGCCCGCGCGGGATTGACCAAATTGTGACGGACGACCCGGCGGTGGCGGAAAAAGCCGCGGGCATTGCGCCGGTTCAGGTGATTCCTGAAAATCTGCTGACCATCTACAAAATCGAGTCGCAGCTGAAAAAAGCGCAGGAGCGCCGCGTGTGGCTCAGCAGCGGCGGTACGCTGGTCATCGACCCGTGCGAGGCGATGACGGTGATTGACGTCAACACCGCCAAATTCACCGGCAAGCGCGAGTTGGAGGACACCGTGCTGCGGCTGAATCTGGAAGCGTGCGGCGAGATTGCACGGCAGGTGCGCCTGCGGAATTTGAGCGGCATCATCATCATTGATATGATTGACATGAAGACCCCGGAACACCGGCAGATGGTGCTGGACGCGCTGGAAGAAGCGTTCGCGTCCGACCGCGTAAAGACGGTGATTCACGGCTTGACCTCCCTCGGTTTGGTGGAAATGACGCGCAAACGGTCACGTCCGCCGCTGCGGGAAATGCTTGCAAAACAGGAGGAAGCCCATGAGTGACAGAAAGCCTGTCATCATTTCAGAAGAACAGCTGGAAGAGCAGCGGCAGTACATTCAGCAGATTCGCCTGATGCCGGATGCCCCGAAGAGCTACCACGTTGTGACCTATGGCTGCCAGATGAACGCGCACGACAGCGAAATCCTCGCCGGAATGCTGCGTGACATGGGCATGGAGGAAGCCGCCGACCGCGAATCGGCGGATTTTGTGCTGTTTAACACCTGCTGCGTGCGCGACAACGCCGAGCGCCGCGCCTTGGGCAACGTGACGTGGCTCAAGGAAGTACGCAAGAAGAATCCGCGGCTGATGATTGGCGTGTGCGGCTGCATGATTCAGCAGCCCGGCATGGCGGAGAAGATTTTGAAGCAGTACCGCTTTGTGGATTTGGCGTTTGGCACGGCGAACCTGTACCGCCTGCCGGAACTGATGCTCAAAGCGCTGGAAAGCGACCACGCCGTGGTGGAGGTGGAGGAGCAGAACACGATTGCCGAGGGTCTGCCCGTGCAGCGCCTGCGCCATGACGCGGCGTATATCACGATTATGTACGGCTGCGACAACTACTGCACCTACTGCATCGTGCCGTATGTGCGCGGGCGGGAGCGTTCGCGCGAAATGAGCGCGATTGTGGCGGAAGCGGAAGCGCTGCGTGACAGCGGCGTGAAGGAAATCATGCTGCTGGGGCAGAATGTGAACAGCTACGGCAAAGGGCTCCAAATGCCCGTCACGTTCGCCCAACTGCTCAAAGCGCTGGATGATGTGGGCATCCCGCGCATCCGCTTCATGACCAGCCATCCGAAGGACTTGTCCGACGAGCTGATTGATGTGATGGCGCATTCCAAGCACATCCTGCCGCAGTTCCACCTGCCGGTGCAGCACGGTAACGATGAAATCCTCCGCCGGATGAACCGCCACTACAACCGCGCGCAGTACCTTGACCGCGTGCGCAAGCTGCGCGAGGCAATTCCGGCTATCGGCCTGACGACGGATATTATCGTCGGCTTCCCCGGCGAGACGGAGGAGCAGTTTCAGGACACACTGTCCCTCGTGCGCGAGGTCGGCTATGACAGCGCGTTCACCTTCATCTATTCGCCCCGGACGGGTACGGGTGCGGCGAAAATGCCGAACCAAGTGCCGGAAGACGTGTCCTCCCGCCGCATTCAGGAACTGCTGAAAGTGCAGGAAGAATGCCAGAAGAAGGCGATGGCGCGGTTCATCGGCACAGAAGAAGAGGTGCTGGTGGAGGGACTCAGCCGCCGCAGCGACACGGACGTGTCCGGCCACGGGCTGCACGGGCTGTCCGTCACATTCCCCGGCACGGAAAGCGACGTGGGCGAAATCGTCCGCGTGAAGATTGTGGGCGCGAAGAACAACACGCTCACGGGTGAAAGAATTTGACCCGGCTGCAATCAGAAAGGACAATCAAATCTAACCCGGCTGCAATCAGAAAGGACAATCAATATGAAAGAAGTTATGATGTGCGCGCAGAAGCTGGCGGAAGCCATTCTGAACAGCGACGTTTACCAGCACATGCACACGCTGGAAGAGCAGGTTACGCAGGACGAAGACGCGACGAAGGCGATTGCCGCCTACATGGAAAAGCGCACGGCGGTCGAACAGGCGATGCGCAAGCCGGACATCGACCCGTCGCAGCTTGCCGAAGCCGCGCAGGAACTGGAAGACGTGCAGCAGGCGATGAACGACTGCCCCATCATCCGCGACATGCGGGACGCGCAGAAGAAGTATCAGGACATGATGGACAACGTGAACCGCATCCTGCGCCTTGTCGTCACCGGAGAAACGGAAGACGACAAAGGCGGTCAGCCCACCTCCGGCTGCACCGGCAACTGCGCCTCTTGCGGCGGCTGCCACTAATTCGGAATAAACAGGAAGATTATATCTGGAAACATGCCTATATGGGTTGGAAATCAAGCAAGCCAGCCGAAAAGCACCTCCCGCCCGCAAGAAACTTTGACGGCGGGGGGAGTCCAGAGGGGGCTGAAGTCCAGACTTGCACCCTCTTCAGCCCCCTCTGGGCGCTCTTTGGTTCCTTTCTGGCGCGACAGAAAGGAACAACTTCGCGTCCGCAGACGCGACGGGAGCAGCAAAAAAACAAGTTTGTTTTCAGCATCACCTGCGGCACAAAAGCCGCAACATTCGCGCGCATTGGAAAGGAGCATTCCGATGATGAAGAAGTACATTGCCTGCCTGCTTGCAGCTATCCTTCTGCTGACGATGCTGCCCGCATCCGCATCGGCAGAGGGCGGAATGCAGGCGTGCCACCGCGTGACGGCGAAGTATACCGATTCCAAGCAGAGCAACAAGAGCGGCATCCGGCTGTGGTCGGTCAAAACCGCATTGACGAGCGTCGATGACGAAATCAATGGGCTGGCGCAGGCGTATGCGGACAAAATCGCCCCGACGCTCCAAGCAGGGAAAGCGAACGGCGATAAGAATAGCCGGCTGGATGTTGAAATCCGCCATAGCAAAACGGGGCTGACGTGGATGAGCTTCCTCGTGCAGGCGCGCACGACCTACCACCGCGACCTGATTGCGCAGGAGTTCACCAGCCGCACGTTCGACATGACGACCGGCGAAAGAATCCTGCTGACGGATATTTTCCCCGAAGGCAGCGAGGGCTGGACGATGCTGCGCGAGAAGCTCAAAGCCCAAATCAACTACTATTTCCCGGATGAAACGCCTGACCCGGATGCTGTTGCGCAGGTGCTGTCGGACGAGGGACTGCGGAATCTCGACTTCACGCTGCACGGCATGTCGCTGGTCATTCACCTCTCGGCGGACGCGTTCTATCCAGAGCATCACACGCTGATTGAGACGACGCTGTTCTACCCTGACATCCGAGAGTACATGACCGAAAAGGCGCAAATCGAGACGGACAATCTTTCCTATTATAAGACCGTCGCGCTGACGTTTGACGACGGCCCGACGCGCACCAACTCCACCAAAGTCCTCAACAGCCTGATGGAGGTCGGCGCGCCGGCTACATTCTTTATGATAGGCAAGAACATGAAGCCCTACGCCGATTTGGTGCAGCGCGCGCACGACGAGGGTCACGCCGTCGCCAGCCACAACTGGACGCACGGCGACGCGCGGAAAATCAGCGCCGCTACCCTCCGCGCCATGCCGGAGAAGGTCAACAATGCGCTGATTTCCATCATCGGCATCCCGACGCGCTATGACCGCGTGCCCTACGGCGTGTATCCGGCGATGATCAAAGCGAAAGTCGGCTGGTCGTACATCCAGTGGTCGGTGGATACCTACGACTGGCGCGGGCGCAGTACGTCGCTGATTATGAGCAAAACCAAGAAGCAGTTCACCGACGGCGATATTGTGCTGATGCACGACATCAAGGACAACACACCAAACACCGCGAAAGTGATGGCAGAATGGCTCTACGAGCAGGGGTACATTCTGCTGACGGTGGATGAGCTGTTCGCCAAGGATGGCGTGACGCTGGAGCCGGACACAGTGTATTTCCGCTGCGACGACGGCGTGACGACGATTAAGAAGTAACGGGGGTGCAAGGGATGAAGCGAATCGCCGCGATACTGCTGGTACTGTGCCTTCTGCTGGCGCAGGCGCTGGCAGAAACGACCATCGACCCGAAGGAAGCGCGAAACATCCCCCTGACGGAAGCGGGGGAGAATGAAACGCCCGACGGCATCAGCCCGACGACCGGGCGGACGCTGAGCAAGCTCTATGTGCCGGAGGGGTACGCGGGGCTGGCGGCGACAGGGCGCTATCTGCCCATGCTGGTGCAAATCGGCAATGACGGCGGCGGCGTGGGCAACCGCGCGCCGTGGGGCGTGGCGTGTGCGGATATCCTCTACGAAACGCCGCTGACAAGGAGCCACGAAACGCGCATCACCGCCGTTTTCTCCGATATGATCCCGGATTCGGTCGGCTTTGTGCGCTCGGCGCGCATTGGGCATGTGTGGCTGAGCGAGGAGTGGGGCGGCGGCTTCCTGTTCTACGGTCAGCAGGAGGTGGAAGGAAGCGACGTGAAGGCGGAAATCAAGCGGCTCGGCGCGGACCTGAGGAGCGTTATCTTCAGCGGCATTACGGGCGGCACGAACTTCAAGCGCTACTTTACCAGCCGCGCGGGCGCGAAATCCCCTTATGATGTGGATGCGAACGTCGCCGCGATGAGCCGCCTTGTGCCGGAAGACCACGTCGCGCCAAACCACGCCTTCCGCTTCACCGACGATGCGCCCGATGGCGACAGCGCCACCCGCGTCTACATCAAATGGGGGGACAGCGCGAAGCTCTACAACTCGCGCCTTGTCTACCGCAAGGAGTGGAACGGCTACCTGCGCTACATGGGCACGAGCAAGACGAACTGGTATGCCGACCGTGATTCGGACGACAGCGCCATTGCCTTCCAGAACGTGATTGTGCAGTTCACGCGCGTGGACTACAACCACAACAACAAGAATGAGCCGATTATGTACGTCATCGGCGAAAACGGCGAAACGGCGGAGGGCAATGCGGATTTCTTCCTGGGCGGCAAGCATATTTCCGGCTATTGGAAGCGCGACGGCATGACCTCCCGCACGGTCTACTACGATGCAAGCGGCGAGGAAATCGCCCTCCTGCGCGGACGCACGCTGATTGTCATTTTCCCCGATGACGCGGCGTCGAAACGCTCGGTGTCTTACGAGTGAGCAAATGCATATCCCGCAGGGCGGGAGAATTTGTGCCGCGCCAAAACAATTGGAAACGACATGAAAAGCTGTCATTTCTTTCTCCGGGCATTGCGTCCCGGAGTTTTTTGTTGCCGAAAAAAATAGGAAAATGATAGCCAAATATGGAAAAAACACTTGACAATCCTTGCCGAAAATCGCTATAATTAAACAGGTAAATTCATACGATTTCTGAATCAACAGGAGCCATCAGCCTGCATGTTTTTCCCTTTGACGTCCGCGCATTCCACTTCGCGGCAGCCAGATGAAAAAAATACGCAGCGTATTTTGGCTTGTTTTCATTCGGAAATCGCATCAGGTTGAGGGAGTGGAATTGGAAAATGGAAAGCGGTGCAAACACAAAGGAAGTACTGACCCCGAAAAACGTCTATCGCTTTTTGACGGACAATCTGCCGGGGCTGTATCCGCATGGGGTGATTCCCGCGGCGGAACGCAAGGGCTTGACGCTGGTGAAGTTCTGGGCGCAAGTGCTCGACGGAATCATTCCGCCGGAATGGCACGCGTCGCTCTTTGGAGGCACGCAGCGCTCGCGGCGGCTGAGCGACATGATGAACCGCACGGGCGTGCAGCCGCTTCCGCCCAAATTGCAGCAGGAGATGAACGCACTGCTGTCCGGGGAGACGCTGATTCGCCTGAGCCAGCAGGTGCAGGATTTCCTGCGCAGCGCGCACTATGACCCGGATGCCCTCACGCGCGCCCTGCCCGACTTCGTGCGCATGATGATGGAAAACGAGGAGTGCATGAAGCCGGAGCACGAGCAGGTGTTTGAGAACCTGCAGCAATCGAGGGAGACGCTGCCGCGCACGTTTGTGGACATGCTGACGCTCTCGTGGCTGGTGCTGCTGGCGTTCTACGGGCCGGAAATGGGCAGCCGCGAGCTGCTGGACTTCTGCCATGCGCAGGAGCACTCGGCGCAGGCGCTGTATCTGCTTTCGTTGCACGTCACGTTCGGGCGGCGCGTGCCGCTGTCGATGACGGGGCGCAACTGCGAATTGTGCCGTCAGGGGCTATCAAAGGATGAATACGTCATGGATGCGGCTTCGTGCCTGCCGCAATTGACGGACGCGATTCGGCAGGGCGGCAAAATCGCCGTGACGGGCATGGGCGGCATCGGCAAAACGGAAATGACCCGGCAGGCGCTGGCGGTGCTGGCAAAGGAGGAACTGTTCAGCCGCATGGCGTGGGTGCAGTACGAAAAAAGTCTGACGGCGAGCCTGCGCATGGCGTTTGATGGCTTGGACGGCGTGGCGGAGGAGAACGTGCTCTCAACAGTGCGCGAGAAGCTGGAAGCGCCCTATCAGGGGCGGACGCTGCTGCTGATTGACAGCGTCGATATGCCGCCGGAAGCGGACGAGGGGCTGCGCGAGATAGAGCATTGGGGCTGCGATGTGCTGGTGACGACGCGCTTCCCGCTGGGCGAGGGCTTCCGGAATATCGCCGTGCCGCTGCTGTCGGAGGAAGCGAGCAGGGCGCTGTTTGTCCAGCACGACCCGTACTTGAAAAACATGGGCAGCGCGGAAACGGAAGCGCTGCATCAGGTGCTTTCGCGCGTGGCGGGGCATCCGCTGGCGATTATCCTGCTGGCGCATCTGGCGAAGATGAAGCGCTGGACGATGGCGCAGCTGCTGGAAGAGCTTGACCGCATCAGCCCGGAGGGACTGCGGCTGGCGGGCGGCAAATTCAGCGCGATTGCGCAGAGAATCGCCCAGATGGTGTCCTCCGACGCGCTGACCGACCGCGAAAGGCAGGTGCTGGCGGTTTTCGCCACGTTTCCGGCGTGGACAATCCCGGTGCGGGACGCGCTGACCCTCCTGCGCGACTTCGGCACGGAGGATGAACTGCTGTCCGCGCTGGAAACCGCGGCGGATTACGGGCTGCTGACATCGAACTGGCGCGGATACGCCATGCACCCCGTGCTGGCGGAGAGCTTCCGGCCGCTGCTGCCGCCGATGGAGAAGGTGCCGAGGCTGGCGGAGGTGTTCGAGGAGTGCAAGTGCTGCTGGAAGGCGAATGATGTGCGCCTGATGTCGGTGATGCCGCTGGCGCTGTGCACCATTTCGGAATTTGCCGATGCGCCCGTGGAAATGATGAGCGGCGTGATTGTGGCGATTTTTTACGTCAGGCATGACAGCTGCGAAAAAATTCCTGTTGCGCGGCTGAAACAGTGGCGGATGAAGAAAAAAGACGAATGCGATAAGACGGAACGCGGACGCTTCCTGAGCGGATGCTTGGGTTTGGCGCTGGATGACATTTATGGCGGCGATCTGGAGCAAGACAGCAAGGAAGTGATGGAGAACCTTGCAGCAAGCCGCGAGGAGGACGTATGGTTTATGCTGACAATCGGCGGCTCTGCCGGGCAGATGCTTGGGCAGGAAAACAGCAGCAAATTTATTGCCAGAATTGGCGAGCTGATTCCGCCGAATCACCCCGATGCCGCGATGATGCGCGTGCAAAAAACCGTGCTTGCGCTGATGAATGTGGACAGTGTTTCGCCCGAAGAGCTGGAAGCGGCAATTTCCTATTATACGGAAGCGCTGGATGACCCGAAGCGCGTGATGGAAGCGGCAGCAACGCTGCCCTATATGCTGTACGCAATGGGACTGGTCGGCGTGTACCCAGAAAGAATCAAAGCGCTGGCAGAGCTGCTGGAAGAAAAAACGAAGGATGTGGACAACCTGCCGTATTCCTTCTATTCGGGGATAGAGAATGTTTTCCATAATTTAGGGGAATACGACAAGGCGCTTTCCTATGCCCAGCGTGCGCTTGAATTGAGCGAAAAGGACACGGGCTCGTATTTTACGACGCTGCACAACTATCTTCAGCTGAAAAAGGAAATGGGGCATCTGCTGGAGGTGCAGGATGTCATCATCGAAGCGCTTGCCAAAGTGAAGGAGCTTTTTGGCGAGAAAAATGTGATGTGCAGCAGCTACAAAATGGCGTACATCTCCGTTTTAATGGAGCGGAGAGAAAACGAAAAAGCGTATGAAGAAATACAGAAGCTAATCCCGATTGTGCGTGAGCATGAAGGGGAAGCCTGCGCAAAAGAAGTCGAAATGATGCAGATTCGCATACTTGCGCAGATGGGGCGCGAGGAAGAGGCGCTCGAACTGGGCGAAAAGCTGCGCCCGCTCATTCGCCAAATCGGTGGCGATGAATGGGGGTTGATGAAAGCACTCGACAGAACCATCAACAATGTAAAAACAGGTGTCTATCGCCCCAAAACGTAATATTCGCAAGACAACGGTTGCAAGTTCGGCTGCAATGAATGTAACCCGCTTGACAATCCCCATTGTCGCCGTATAATAGAAAGTGGAATCCTGCATTCGGATGAACATTTTCCATTATACGGCATTTTTTGCTGTCAGGACGCAAAAGAAAGGAAAAATCCATGACGCTCAAGGAGTTTTATGCCGCAGTTGGCGGCGATTATGACGCAACCCTGAACAGAATCCCCAAGGAGTCGATGGTGCTGCGTTTTGTGAAGAAGTATGCCGACGACAAAACCTACGCCCAGCTGACCGAAGCGGTGAAAGCGCAGGACTGGGAAACGGCGTTCCGCGCGTCGCACACGCTCAAGGGCGTGGCGCAGAACCTCGGCTTTGACGGGCTGTACCGCGCCGCGTTCGCGCTGACGGAAGAGATGCGCGGGGGCAAACCATTGACGGACACTGCCCTCTACGAAGCCGTGGCGCAGCAGCAGCAGATTGTGCTGGACGCCGTGCGGCAGCTGGCATAAGGACAAAAAACATGCGTGAACAGAAGTGGAATCTTGGTCGGTTTATCGGGAGGAGCAGTGCGCTGCTTCTCCTGTTTGCGCTGATCTTCCTGCCGTCGGCGCGGGCGGAGGAAGGGGAGAATCTGCCGAAAATAATCATCGGCAGCGACGAATATCAGCCGTACAGCTACTACAACGTGGATGGCTCGCCGCAGGGCGTGGATGTTGAAATGGCGCGCGAAGCCTTCCGGCGCATGGGGTATGCGCCTGTCTTCCGCCATGTGGCGTGGGAGGATAAGGACGAAGCGCTGGCAGACGGCACGGTGGACTGCCTGTGGAGCGGGTTCATGATGAACAATTGCGAGGACAAGTACACATGGGCGCGACTCAACCTGTTCAGCCGTCTGGTGGCGGTGGTGCGCGCGGACAGCGCCTATGCTGATTTGGCTGATTTGGCGGGCTGCCGCGCGGCGGTTCAGGCGACGAGCTGGGCGGAATATCTGCTGATTCGGCAGGATCAGCCGGGCATCCCGAAGGTCAAAACGGTGTACAGCTTCTCGTCGATGGATGAGGTGTTCGCCGTCATGCGCAAGGGCTACGCGGACACGATTGTCGGGCATGAGTGCGTGCTGAACATCTTCCTTGCGGAGAATGAAGGGCGCTACCGGAAGCTGGAAACCCTGCTGGGCACGGCGGAACTCGGCGTCGCGTTCCAGAAGGGGACGCACGAGGAACTGGCGCGGCAGCTGGAGCAGACGCTGGCTGAAATGGCGGCGGACGGCACGATGGCGGAGATTTTGACGGCATACGGCATCAACGGCATCGTCCGCATGGGAGGAATCGAAAGCAAATGAAACAGGAAACCTCTCATAAGCGGCGAGGCTTCATCAGCATGCTCTGGATGCCGCTGACACTGTATCTGGTAATGCTTGTCACATCCTTTGTTGTGCTGACGTGGCATGATACACGCAATGTTTGGAATGCAATGGATGTAACGCTTGACTTTGCGGTGGCGCGGCTCGAACAGTATTTCAACGCCATGTCGAACGAACGCGCCAAGAGCGAAATCCGCCTGCTGGACAAAACGGCGGAGCTCAACTCCCGTATCGCGGAAGCAGGGGTGATAACGAACGAACAGCTTGACCAGTACGCCTATGCGCAGCGGCTGACGGGCATCGTCATCCTTGATGCGGACATGAATGCCGTCGTCCAAACGACGATTGACGGCGACACAGCGGCGGCGCTGCATTCAATGCTGCAAAAGCCGACGGTGCGGGAGATTGTGGATTACCCCGTGAAGGCATACATGACGCGGACGCAGGTGGGCAGTCGCACGGTGGATTTCGCCGCCGTCGCGCGCGAGGACGCGCCGGGCCTTGTGGTGGCATACGCCGAGCGCGAGGAAGAGGACGCGAGCGACATGAAGCTGGAGACGCTCTTCAGCGGCTTCACGTTTGAGATGGACGGCACGGTCACCGTGTCGGACGGCAAAACCATCATTGCTTCCAACAGCGCCGAAATCGTCGGGCACGACGTAAAAAAAATCGAGGAAGGCAGCATCCCCCATGCGCAGTGGGACGAATCGGGGCGGCTGCACATTGTTGACGGCATGACGGCGTGGTCGGGCAAGCGCACGGCGTTTGAGAACTACTCGGTGTACGCCATGTTCCCGGATCTTGCTGTCTACAATTCCCGCAACACCATTCTCCTTTACGGCACGCTGATTTACATGGGAATCTGGCTTTGCTTCGCGTGGCTGCGCGCCCAGCAGTCCCGCCGCGCACTGGAGAGGAACAGCGAGCAGGCGCGGATTATCAGCGCCATCAGCGAAATCTACTGTTTCACGTTCCTTGTTAACGTCCAGCGCGGCACGGTGCGCATCATCAAGCACCCGGTGGAGCAGCTGATGAAAATGGACAGCACATGGAGCATGAACGAAGTGGTGCAGATGCAGGCGGCTCAAAACGTTGCGCCGGATTTCCGCGAGGCGTTCATCAGCTACTGCGACCTGACGACCTTGGCGCAGCGCTTGAAGGAAAACCCGAACCTGACGCTGGAGTTCCGCGACCCGAAGGAAAAGGTGTACCTGATGACGACGCTGCCGCAGAACTACGACCGCCGCGGCAGGCTCGAATCGGTGCTGATGGTGACGCAGGACGTGACGGCGGAGAAGGAACGCGAACGCGACTATCAGCTGCAATTGAAAAAGACGGCGGAGGACGCCGAGCGCGCCAACATCGTCAAAACGGACTTCCTGCGCCGCATGAGCCACGATATCCGCACGCCGATTAACGGCATCCGCGGCATGGTGGAAATCAGCCGCCGATATGTGGGCGACGAAGCAAAGCAGGAAGAGTGCCGCGAGAAAATTATGACCGCATCGGGCTTCCTGCTGGATTTGGTCAACGATGTGCTGAACATGAACAAGCTCGAATCCGGCGCGGTGACGCTGGAAGAGAAGCCGTTCAACCTGCGCCAGATGGTCAACGAAATTGTGACGATGGTGGAGGGGCAGGCGTGGCACGAAAACGTGCAGGTGTCCTGCAAGACGCTGGCGTGGAATCACGAAAACCTGATTGGCTCGCCGATGCACCTGCATCAGGTGCTGCAAAACGTTGTCAGCAATGCGGTCAAGTACAACTGCCCCGGCGGCAGCGTGACCATCTCCTGCGAGGAGAAAGGCTTTGACGGCACGACGGCGACGTTCCTTTTCACCTGTGCCGACACGGGACGCGGCATGAGTGCGGCGTTCCAGCAGCACGCGTTTGAGGCGTTCGCGCAGGAGGAATCCGGCGCGCGCACGGCCTACAAGGGCACGGGGCTGGGGCTGCCGATTGCCAAGGAACTTGTCGAGCAGATGGGCGGCAAAATCCACTTTGAGAGCGAACTGGGCGTCGGCACAACGTTCTACATCACCCTGCCGTTCCGCGTAGATCCGAATCCGCCGAAAGCGGAATCCGCCAAGCCGGAGCAGGCGGCGTCCATCAAGGGCGCGCACATACTGCTGGTGGAGGATAACGAGCTGAACATGGAAATCAGCCAGTACATACTGGAGGGTGCGGGCGCAATTGTCGCTCAGGCGTGGAACGGGCAGGAGGCGGTTCGCCGCTTTTCCGAAAGCGAACCGGGTACGTTTGACTGCATCCTGATGGACGTGATGATGCCGCTGATGGACGGACTGGAAGCAACGCGGACGATTCGCGCGATGCAGCGCCCGGATGCGGCGACCATCCCGATTGTAGCAATGACCGCGAATACCTTCTCCGAGGACGAACAGCGCAGCCGCGAGGCGGGCATGAACCTGTTCCTGAACAAGCCGGTGGATTCGGTAAAGATGCTGCAAACGGTGCTGGAATGCCTGAAAATGGGCGGAAGAAACGCCTTGTGAACCCGTGGCAAGGGCGAAAGCAGCGTTCCAATAGAATCATCACAGGCGCGATTCCGTGAAAAGGCGCTTAAAATCACAGAAGTCAAGCCGCTGGGCTGATTGACGGCGGCAGGGCGCACCCTCTTCCCAATGCGAAGGGGGTGCTTTTTTGGTTTTTCACGGAAACTTGGGGGAAGAGCAGCTTGGGGGGCGCGTCTGCGGACGCGCAAAGTTACTGGCAGGGACGCTTCGCTGCCTGCACCTTTGTTGAGCGCGTTTGGCATACTGGTCGCCCGTGGAACTGTTGGGGCGTTGCCCCAAACCCCACAAGGGACGCTGTCCCTTGACCCTGCAAGGGGCAATTGCCCCTTGACCCCTCCGCGCGATTGAGTTGGTCGCGCTTTCATGCTCCTTCCGCGTGTAGCTTTTGGGGCTTCGCCTAAGCCCTTGTTTGCTCCCCAAAGATTCCGTGAAGAACCTTTTTTTCGGGGAATCTGCGCCTGCGCGCTATTCCAAAACACTCAAAATCCATAGGAATTTGCATATTCCTCTTGACAAGCATGGGAATCGGGAGTAAAATCCTATTGCGGAAGTAGGTTATAAACTGCCGCACAAGAATGATTCATCAATCAGCCAGAGAAAGGGCTTTTGCAATATGAAACACGCTGAATTGCTGTCCGTCCGCGACCTGCACGTTCAGGTGGGCGAAAAGGAAATCCTCCACGGGGTCAACCTCTCCGTCGGCACGGACGAAACCCATGTCCTCCTTGGCCCGAACGGCACGGGCAAATCCACCCTCGGCTATGCCATCACCGGCAACCCTGCCTATCAGGTGACGCGGGGGAGCATCACGTTTGACGGCGAGGATATTACTTCTATGCCCGTCAATGAGCGCGCGAAGAAGGGCGTTTTCCTTTCCTTCCAGAATCCGCTGGAAGTGCCGGGCGTGACGCTGAGCGCCTTTATCCGCACGGCGCTGGAGCAGAAGAGCGGCAGCCGCATCCGCCTGTGGGACTTCAAGAAGAAGCTGAAGGAAACGATGGCGCTTTTGTCGATGGATGAAAGCTACGCCGAGCGCGATTTGAATGTCGGCTTCTCCGGCGGCGAAAAGAAGAAGGCGGAAATCCTGCAAATGCTGATGCTCGAACCCAAGCTCGCCATTCTGGATGAAACCGACTCCGGCTTGGACGTGGACGCGGTGCGCACGGTGTCCGAGGGCGTCCGCCTGTTCCGCGAAAAGACGCACGGTTCGCTGCTGATTATCACCCACAGCACGCGCATTCTGGAGGCGCTGCATGTTGACCGCACGCATGTGATGGAAAATGGCGTCATTGTGCGCGAGGGCGACGCGGCGCTGGTGGAAGAAATCAACGAAAAGGGCTTCAAGGGCTGATGGGGGAGCGGCATGACAGAGAAGAGCCAAGTTGCGGACATTGACCGCAGCATTTATGATATTCGCGACGCGGAGCATGACGCGTACCGCATGGAAGCCGGCTTGACCCCCGCCATCGTCGAGAAGCTGTCCAAGGAGAAGAATGACCCGGCGTGGATGGAGCAGTTCCGGCTGGAATCGTTGCAAATCTACAATAATATGCGTGTGCCGGACTGGGGGCCGTCGCTGGACGGGCTGGATATCGACCACATCGCGACGTATGTCCGCCCGAACACGAAGATGCAGAACAACTGGGAGAACGTGCCGCAGGACATTAAGGACACGTTTGAGCGGCTGGGCATTCCGCAGGCGGAGCGCAAGTCGCTGGCGGGCGTGGGCGCGCAGTACGACTCGGAGCTGGTGTACCACAACGTGCGCGCGGAAGTGGCGGCGCAGGGCGTGGTGTACACCGACATGGAGAGCGCGCTGCACGGCGAATATGCCGACATGGTGCACAAGTACTTCATGAAGCTCGTCACCCCGCGTGACCACAAGTTTGCGGCGCTGCACGGCGCGGTTTGGTCGGGCGGCTCGTTTGTGTACGTTCCCAAGGGCGTGCAGGTGTCCATTCCGCTGCAATCGTATTTCCGCCTGAACGCCAAGGGCGCGGGGCAGTTTGAGCATACGCTGATTATTGTGGACGAGGGCGCAAGCCTGCACTTTATTGAGGGCTGCTCTGCCCCGAAGTACAACGTGGCGAACCTCCATGCCGGCTGCGTGGAGCTGTACGTCAAAAAGGGCGCGAAGCTGCGCTATTCGACGATCGAAAACTGGTCGAAGAACATGTACAACCTCAACACCAAGCGCGCGCTGGTGGAGGAGGATGGCACGATTGAGTGGATTTCCGGCTCGTTCGGGTCGCATGTGGGCTGCCTGTATCCGATGAGCATCTTGAAGGGCGACCGCGCCCGCATGGAGTTCACGGGCGTGACGTTCGCAGGCGCGGGGCAGAATCTCGACACGGGCGCGAAGGTCGTGCACGTTGGCAAAAATACCAGTTCGTACATGAACACGCGCTCCATCAGCAAGAGCGGCGGCATCAGCACGTTCCGCTCCAGCGTGGTGGTGGAGAAGAGCGCCAAGCAGGCCAAGAGCGCGGTATCCTGCCAGTCGCTGATGCTCGACAGCGAAAGCCGCTCGGACACGATTCCCGCGATGGACATCCGCACGCGCGACGCTGCCATCGGGCATGAGGCGAAAATCGGCAGCATCAGCAACGACGCGGTGTTCTACCTGATGAGCCGCGGCATGAGCGAAGAGGACGCGCGCGCGCTGATTGTCAGCGGCTTTGCGGACAACGTGTCCAAGGAACTGCCGGTGGAATACGCGGTGGAGATGAACAACCTCATCCGCCTTGAAATGAAGGGCAGCATCGGCTGAGCGGAAAGGAGCATTCATCAATGGAAAAAATGGCCATCAATCAGCTGCCCAGCCGGACGTGGAATCGTCTGGGCGTGAATGAAGCGAGTATTGACTGGGACGAAAGCGCGACGGTCGTGCTGCCGGAAGAATCCGCAGAAAAGGCGGATATGCTGATTGCATCGGACGCGGCGTATGCCCGCAAGCGCGTGACCGTTCAGGCGGAAAAGGGCGCGAAAAAGTCGCTTTTCCAGACCCTTCGCACGGCGGGCAAGCTGCATGTGCAGACGGAGCTGACCGCCGAGGACGGCGCGGAAATTGAGCTGATTCAGCTGGTCACGCCGGGCGAAAACGCGCTGGTGTATGATGAAGTCATCGGGCACTGCCACGGCAGCGGGCGGATTGTGCTGCGGCAGGTGACGCTGGGTCACGGCGATGTGTACGCGCAGACGGGCATCGGGCTGGACGGCGAGAACGCGTCGTTTGCGGCGAATATCGGCTATCTGGCGCGGAAAAATCAGACGCTGGACATGAACCTTGTCGTCAACCACTGGGGGAAAAAGACGAAGTGCGAAATCAACGCGTCCGGCACGCTGAATGACGCGGCGAAGAAGATTTTCCGCGGCACGATTGACTTCAAGCGCGGGTCGTCCGGGTCGGTCGGCAGCGAACAGGAAACGGTGCTGATGCTGGGCGAGGACGCGGTGAACAAGACCGTGCCGGTCATCCTCTGCGCGGAGGAGAATGTCGAGGGCACGCACGGCGCGACCATCGGCGAAATGGACGACGACACGCGTTTCTACTTCGGCAGCCGCGGCATCGACCGCGAAACGGCGGAAAAGCTGCTTTCGCGTGCGGCGATTGCCCGCGTGGCGCAGCAGGTGAAAAGCGAAACGGCGCGCGCGGCGATACTGAACGAACTGGATGGGGAAATGGATGAAAACGACGGATTACAGGCGTGATTTTCCGCTGCTGATGCAGGAAACAACGGCGTATCTGGACAACGCGGCGACGGCGCAGCGCCCGCGGTGCGTGCTGGACGCGGAAAAAACGTTCTATGAGACGCAGAACGCCAATCCCCTGCGCGGGCTGTATCCGCTGAGCATCGCGGCGACGGAGGCGGTGGAGGAAGCGCGCTTGGCGGTTCGCGATTTCCTGCACGCCAAGAGCAGTCAGGAGATTATCTTCACGCGCAACACGACCGAGGCGCTGAACCTCGTGGCGTACAGCTATGGGCTGTCTCACGTCCACGCGGGCGACGAGGTGGTGGTGTCCATTCTGGAGCATCACAGCAACCTGCTGCCGTGGCAGATGGTGTGCCGGCAAACGGGCGCAACGCTCAAATTCATCGACTGCGAAATGGATGGACGGCTCGACCTGAACAAGGTATCGGAAATCATCACCGACAAGACGAAAATCGTTGCGGTGACGCACGTTTCCAACGTCATCGGGCGCGTCAACCCGATTCGCGAAATCGCGGATATGGCGCACCGTGTCGGCGCGGTCATCGTGGTGGACGGCGCGCAGTCTACGCCGCATATCCCCGTGGATGTGCAGGCGCTGGACGCGGATTTCCTCGCGTTTTCGGGGCATAAGGTGTTCGGCCCGATGGGCATTGGCGCGCTGTACGGCAAACGCAGGCTGCTGGAAAAGATGCCGCCCTTCCTCTCCGGCGGGGAGATGATCGAGTCCGTCACGCGCACCGGGGCGACGTATGCCGAGCTGCCCTACAAGTTTGAGGCGGGCACGGGCAATGCCGCCGGCGCGGTCGGGCTGCACGCGGCGATTCGCTATATGCAGTCCGTCGGCTTTGACACCATGCACGAGCGCGAAACGGCGCTGGTTGCCCGCATGATGGCGGGGATGGCGGATATGCCGTTCATCCATGTGCTGGGGTCGGCAATTCCTGAGGAACACAGCGGCATTGTCACGTTCACGGTCGATGGCGTGCACCCGCATGACGTGAGCGAAATCCTCGCGGCGGACGGCGTGTGCATCCGCGCGGGGCATCACTGCGCACAGCCGCTGCTTAAGCACCTCGGCTATTCCTCGACGGTTCGGGCAAGCTGCGCGTTCTACAACACGCCGGACGAGGTGAATCGGCTGCTGGACAGCCTGAAAACAATCAGGGAGCGAATGGGCTATGGAAAACAGGAGCTTTTATAACGAAATTCTGACGGAACACAACATCCACCCGGAATTCAAGCACGATCTGCCGGACGCGAACATCGAGCTGGAAGGCGTGAACCCCAGCTGCGGCGACGACATTACGCTGAAGCTGAAGGTGGATGGCGACGTGATTACCGACGGCGCGTTCGTCGGCGACGGCTGCGCGATTTCGCAGGCCTCGGCGGACATTATGCTGGGCATGATTGTCGGGCGGAAGAAGGAAGAAGCGCTGCGCTTGGGCGAAATCTTCCGCAAGATGATTCAGGGCGAAGCGACGGCGGAGGAAATCGACGAGCTGGAAGAAGCCGGGGCGCTGAAGGATATTTCGCACATGCCCGCGCGCGTGAAGTGCGCCGTGCTGGGCTGGCGGACGCTGAAGGAAGCCATCGGGGGAGAAGAGGAATAAGAAAACCGGACGGGGCGCAATGGCTCTGTCCGGTTTCCTTTATTTCCAGTGGGAAATCCATGTGTGTTTTGAATATGAAACTTGATTTTGTTTTGTGCAGCCGCATTCGTTCGCTTTCAATAGGTTTGTGATGCGTGAATGCTGGTTCGGGGTAAAAAATCGCTGTCCGCGTCCCGGCAGCGTTTCAGTCGCCAACAATATTCGCAAACAGAACCCGACCGGGCAGGGGAAAAATCCGCCGTCCGGTCGGCTTTTTGCTGCGGGATGTTTGTAAGCAAAAGAAAAGGTCAAGGCTTTTCAACCTTGACCATCCGTGGAGCATAGGAGATTCGAACTCCTGACCTCGACAATGCGAATGTCGCGCGCTACCAACTGTGCTAATGCCCCAAGCGCTTGTTCTCTTTGTGTCAGGCGGTGAAGCGCTGAGCACAGAAAGTATTATAGCATAGTTCTCGGAAAAATGCAAGGGGTTTTTTGAAATTTTTTCGGGAAAATTGCAAACTTTTTTTCAGGCGGCATTTGGGGTAGATTTCAGAATACACGTTCGCTTATTTTGCGCGAAAAACTGCTTTTCTGCCCGGCGACTCTTGTGCATATGCGCCGATTATGGTATAATGCCCATGATGAAGCAAACGGAGGAGAGAACGGATGGATGCAGAAATGCTGCGGAATGTGCTGACGATGCTGGGCACGGTGCTGGGCGCGATTTTGGTGCTGATGCTGGTGGCGAAAATCACGAGCATGGTGCATGTGGAGGCGGACGATGCGCGCGCGCCGATTGACAGCATGGAAGCGAGCGTCGTCGGCAAGCGCACGCTGGTGACGCAGGAGGACGGCGCGCCGAAAACCATCTACTATATGACCTTCCAGAAGGTGAACGGAATGCGGATGGAGCTGGAAGTGCCGGGCGAGGACTACGGCTTGGCGGCGGAAGGCGATCAGGGCGTGCTGGTCGCGCGCGGGGAAGAATTTATCGTCTTTAAGCGAATGATTTGAAATTATTGGAGCTTCCCAAACAAGTGGCGGCGCCGAAGGGGTGGAGGGGGCGAGCGGAAAGCCCCCTCCTCGCGTCCGCAGACGCGAAATCCCTGCATAAACACGCGAA
>ENA-OROL01001066-OROL01001066.1-human-gut-metagenome-genome-assembly--contig:-NODE-1066-length-24018-cov-11.995952_pt1 | contig 24018 bp, 18 predicted proteins | sample MGYA00242128_ERZ509048 | MGnify/ENA primary metagenome ERZ509048 (study PRJEB26280, sample SAMEA2338750) | human gut metagenome | biome: human gut; feature: human-associated habitat; material: faeces...
GCGTGGGCTCTGACGTTGTCTGTTCAACTATGATAGGCAATTGCTAGAGCCTCAGGAAGTGGAATGGACAACAGGACGATTCCACGCTTTTTTTTTCTGTCGCAATTTAACGGATTTCTGTCTAGAAAAAAGTTAGCACCGATATGAAAGTCGATGAATGGACATCAGAAGATGTACACACCCCAGGAGGTGGTGAACTCCCTCCTTGCGCTGGACTTACCTCCAACGCCCTCCCCGAAGCTCAAAGCACTGTTTCCGCTGAGAGTTCACAAACAGGGGTGTCCACCAGAAATGCCCATATAGCAAGTAAGCCTAAAGCGCAAAAAGAGGAAGACTTTCCTCATTGGTATGCCTTACGTACCACATACGGTAGAGAGAAAAAGGCATACGACTACATGATCACCAAAGGCATCACGGCTTTTTATCCTACTACAAATGTAGTAAAACTTATAAAAGGTAAGCGCAAAGTTGTTACCGAGTCACGTTTACCCAACATCTTCTTCGCTTATGGTACCGAAGAACAACTCAAATATTTTGTTTACGACAACGTAAACCTCCCCTTCCTCCGTTTTTATTATCGCCACGTCCACGTTGGGCGCAGAATAGAGAAGATTCCACTAATAGTTCCAGACTATCAGATGGATAGTTTGAAAATAATCTGTGCAGCCGATGCGGACAATACCATCGTATCATTAGGTGAAGTACCTAAGTTTGAGAAAGGACAGTTGGTAAAGGTTATTGATGGTGTATTCAAAGGGGTGGTTGGAAGAGTTGCACGCTGGCAAGGACAACAGAGAGTTGGTGTAGTTGTGGAAGACTTAGTGACAGTTGTAACGGCTTATGTACCAAGTGCGTTTTTGAAAACACTCACAAATGGACAATAATTATGGAACTGACTTTCCACAATAATTATAAAGAAGAAAGCGACAAGGAGATTGTTGAAAAAATAATCACCGTGCCATATAATGAAGAAGCTGCAGCCTATCTTCTATAATCGCTACGACCCACTTCTTTTCAAACTTTATCGAAAAATATTCGATAAGAATCTTTCATGGTATGATGATTGCCTTGGCGATCTCTTTGATTATCTGAAAGGGAAAAATCAAGATTGGAACAAACTTCGAACTTTTGAGTGGAGATGTAACTTCGGACCTTGGTTAGGCAGAACTGCAAACAATCGTTTCCTGGAAATCAAACCATATCTGATAGGAAAAATTCAGAATTCCATCTCTATAGATGATGATGAAGACAGAACTCCTGTCCAACTTCCAGACAACGGATTTGAGGATTATGAGCAACTACAAAAAAAGATAATGTTGCTTGAAGCTATTGGGATGCTCAAAGATCCAGATCAAAAGTTTGTCATTCTTAAACGTCTCCAAGGTTACAATAGCAAGGAAATTGCTGAATTGTTGACAAAAGCGTGGGAGAAGCATGGTGTCAAAAAGTACGATAACAAAGGAAATCTTGTCGTTCCAACATCAGGTTATGTTGATGTACGTACCCAAAGGGCGAAGGACAGATTGAAAGAAATCATCATCAAAGTATATTAAAACAAACTGAACATGAAAATTTCAAACGAACTATTAGCAGCATACGCTGAAGGAAATGTTTCGACAGAAGAAAGAAATGTTGTGCGTCAGTATCTTGCGGAATATCCACAAGAGTTGGAATCTGTAATGATGATGATGGATGAAGACTATGAATTGGAGGTGGGCGACATAGAAGAATACAACGATTGTTCTTGCAATAACAAACAGCAGACATCATTTCACGACATAGCACTTAGTGCTGCTGCCTTTGCCCCTTCAAACATCAATCCTTCTTTTCAAAAAGCCGCGATGAATACTGAAAGAGGAAATTTTAATCAACGAATGGAAGCGTTGATTGAAGAATTAGGTTTCTGATAATGGATTTCAATACTGTATATACAAAAGTAAAAGATTTTGCCGACCAGTTTGCCAACTCGTCGGCAGGATGTTATGCAGTTGAGAAAACAAATAATCCAAAAGGAGTCCTTACAAAATCTGTAGAAACAAATGCAAAATATACAGTAAAGGAAGATAATTACCTTGGCAACATTATAGAAAACAAGTTGGTCAAGAGTTGTCTGAAAACAATTGCTGATAAATCCTATGCCAGACAAATAGAGGACATTCAAAATACAGCAACGGAACTTTCAAGTTCTTCTTATCCTTCTTTATATCTAATTTACACCTCATGTTGCAGCATATTAGGTATTAAAGAAATCCCTATAGTCTATGTGACAACTAAGTTGAGAGGTATTAATGCACTTAGTGTTGAGATTAAGGGTTGTAAGATGATACTTGTCAGCAGAAGATTTGCATCATCCCTTACGACAGATGAAATGAAATTCATTTTAGGGCATGAACTAGGACATCACCAACAAGGAAATTTGGTCGGACACACTGTAAATGGTCTCCTAAATAGTATGACAGACAAATCTGAAATTCTTGGTCCTATTGTTTTAGACACGATAGAAGTACCATTGAAACGTTGGTGCCGTCGCTCTGAATTTAACGCTGATATAGCAGGATTTTTGTGCTGTCAAGACATAAAAGTCGTCAGAAAACTGTTTCTGAAATTAGGGATGATAGAAGAACGAAATGTTTTCCATCAATATAAGGAGACAGGAGAAGACCATCCTCTTTTGTTTACGAGATATGAGGAATTGTTGAAATACGCAACTACAAAATAATCAATATATGATTAGAAACAAGAAAATACTAACAGGTTTGGATCACACCTCGTATGAGCATCCTTTTGATCAAAAGGCATTGTCGGCTCTTGAATCGACACCAGACTTGGATCTTGTAGGCAAGTTCATCACCAAAAACATGGTTGAGCGTGTCTATACGGTTCAATACACTGGTAGCCATTTGCGTGTCACAAAGGACAGTTATCCTAAAATCTATGAATATTTGGAATATGCGTGTCAGATACTTGACATCAAGAAGATTCCAGAGCTATACATAGAATGGGGCTATAATATCAATGCTTGTACTGTTGGTGCAGAGAATCCTATCATCGTACTCAATTCTGGTTTGATAGACCTTTGCGACGATGAAGAAATCATGTTTGTCATCGGCCATGAGCTTGGTCACGTGAAAAGTAACCATATGCTCTATCACATGATGGCACAAGTTATAAACATCATCATCAGCATGATACCATTCGGTAGTCTTGCTGCTGCTCCTGTACAATTTGCTCTTTTCTACTGGGATAGAATGTCAGAGTTTACAGCAGACCGTGCAGGATTACTTTGTTGTCAAAACAAAGATGCCGCTATCCGTGCTTTCATGAAGATGGCAGGTATGCCAATCAAGCAATTTGATGACATGAAATATCAAACTTTCATTCAGCAGGCCAAAGACTTCAAGCAATTGGATTTTGATGGTATGAATAAGATTATCAAAACTATTTCAATTGCTGATGATTCACATCCTTGGACTGTAATGAGAGCTGCAGAGTTGTTGAATTGGATTAATAGTGGTGAGTTTAATAAATACCTACCTCTAATGATAGAACAACGAAAATCGCTAAAGAGCGATTTAAATGAAATAATGAAGAAATGGTAATCAATTAATGTAAGAAGTTACTAATGACAAAAAAGAAATTGCCCGTTCGTTTTACGGGTCAGCACTTTACTATTGATAAAGTGCTAATAAAAGATGCAATAAGACAAGCAAATATAAGTAATCAGGATACGGTTTTAGATATTGGGGCAGGCAAGGGGTTTCTTACTGTTCATTTATTAAAAATCGCCAACAATGTTGTTGCTATTGAAAACGACACAGCTTTGGTTGAACATTTACGAAAATTATTTTCTGATGCCCGAAATGTTCAAGTTGTCGGTTGTGATTTTAGGAATTTTGCAGTTCCGAAATTTCCTTTCAAAGTGGTGTCAAATATTCCTTATGGCATTACTTCCGATATTTTCAAAATCCTGATGTTTGAGAGTCTTGGAAATTTTCTGGGAGGTTCCATTGTCCTTCAATTAGAACCTACACAAAAGTTATTTTCGAGGAAGCTTTACAATCCATATACCGTTTTCTATCATACTTTTTTTGATTTGAAACTTGTCTATGAGGTAGGTCCTGAAAGTTTCTTGCCACCGCCAACTGTCAAATCAGCCCTGTTAAACATTAAAAGAAAACACTTATTTTTTGATTTTAAGTTTAAAGCCAAATACTTAGCATTTATTTCCTGTCTGTTAGAGAAACCTGATTTATCTGTAAAAACAGCTTTAAAGTCGATTTTCAGGAAAAGTCAGGTCAGGTCAATTTCGGAAAAATTCGGTTTAAACCTTAATGCTCAAATTGTTTGTTTGTCTCCAAGTCAATGGTTAAACTGTTTTTTGGAAATGCTGGAAGTTGTCCCTGAAAAATTTCATCCTTCGTAGTTCAAAGTCGGGTGGTTGTCAAGATGATTTTTTTGGTTTGGTGTCGTCTTTTTTTAAGCTGCCGCATAACGGTTTGCAGCTATACGCAGGCAGGGATTTTTACCACTAAGCTACCTACGATGAACTGAACTTTAAATTTACCACTTTCCTGTCTTACGAAGCACGAACCCCCTGCTTGCGTATAGGTGATGTTATGCGGTCGGCTTTCATTTTCTCTTCTTTCTCGTTAATTTGTCAAGCAAAGTTACTAAATTTGCAGTCAAGCAATTTCAATTTTTGAATTATGTATTTCAGCAGACCTTGGACTTCTATCTAAGTGATAGGCAGTCCTGAATAAATTCCAATCAATCTTTTAGGGCAAGACAATCAGTCTATGCTTTGTGTGTGCTGTCATTTTTTTTGATGGCATTGCTTTGTCGTAGTTGCTCTGTCGGGTAATACTGTCTATTCACTTCTCTGTGATTTGAATTCAACAAATTATGAAGAAGTTGATTGTATCATTCGCATTTGTTTTAATTGCTTTGACATCGTATGCTCAAAGTAGTTCCGAACACCTTACCTTTAAGGGAATTCCCATTGAGGGAAGTATGACTGAATTTTGTCAGAAGTTAAAAGCTAAAGGATTCACTTCTATTGGCAGTGAAAACAATCTTGCATTGTTTATGGGAGACTTTACAGGTCGTAATGCAACTATAGGTGTAACAGCTACAGATGATGGGAAAAGTGTATTTGCCGTAGCTGTGTTGTTTGACCCAAGTGGTGAATGGAATACGCTTGTTAATACTTATAACTATTATAAAGATTTATACACCCGAAAATATGGCAATCCGACTATTTCAAAAGAGAAGAACCCTGCCCATTTGGATTCCAATACAGCTTTAATGGCAGAAGTTCATCAAGGAACTGTTGTTTGGGGTAGTGCTTGGGAGGTAACAGGAGGAAACATTGAATTATCGATAGAAAAGACTTCTGGTTTTTATGAGGGTATGGTAATGATTCGTTATCGTGATTCTCAAAATGTAGAAACTAAAATTCAAAAAGATTTAGAGGATATTTAGTATCCTATGTATGCGACTTATTCAAAATGTGTCTGGTACATGAATCCGTTAATTGTCAAATAATAACATAACAGAATTATGAAAAAGCTTTTCGTATTATTCGCTTTAATGGTTATAGCTTCTACATCATATGCTCAAGTCTATAAAATGTATAAGACTCGGAACTATCATAATCAACTTCGCTTAAATACAATGACAGGCGAAGTACAACAAATTCAAGATGATGGTCAGTCTTGGGAAATTTGTAGTGCGAGAGAAATTTTAGGAGATAAAGAAGGACGATTTCGCCTTTATGAAACACAGAATATGTGGACATTCATAATGCTTGATACATATACAGGTAAGAATTGGCAAGTCCAGTTTAGTGTCAAGGGTGAGGATTACATGTTTGCTGCACCAATCAACATATTTTCTCTTGCATATCCTGAGAAGTCGTCAAATTGGACTAATAGATTTCAGATGTTTGCCACTGAAAACATGTGGACATTTATATTGTTGGACTCATATAATGGACGACTATGGCAAGTTCAATATAGTACACAAGATTTAGACAACCTATTTTGTATTCCTATAAATAAATACGAATTAGTAGAAAATAACGAAAGGTGTATATTCTCTATTCAGCCACTGACAAGTATGTATCAATACTATCTTATAAACGATAATACAGGTGATATGTGGAAATTTCAGTGGAGTACTAAGGGTGATGATTATAGATGGATTGAAAGATTCAGATAAATATTACTTCCAATATGCAGCCATTGTTCATTTGGGTAATTTGTATAATTGCTATTTCGGTTATTGTAATAGCGATGGTACGAACACGCCTAAAAAACAAATCCAAAGAGCTTGCAGAAAAGCTAAACCATATATCTGCATATAGCGAGAAATCAAATTATGAGCAAGCAAAAGAGAGATTATCGGCTCTTAAGGAGGGGGCGTTTATAGATATTCCCTCAGACTTAAATAATGGCTTTTATGGCAGGGTAATCTCCGCAACGCAAGAAAAAGATTTCATCAATCATTATAAGGTGCATTTCCAAGAGGCATATTCACTTCTGAAGAAACTTGAAGCCTTTAACATCACTCCATCAGAAACCATATCCAAATTCATTAACGACTTTGGAAGAATCAACAAACTTGTAAAACAACACAATGATGGTGTTATAACCTTTCTACTTGACACGCACAGGGACTTTTTTGACCATTGCCTAAAATACCCATTAGACAAGCAACAAAGACGCTCAATTGTTTCAGAAGAGGATAATTGTTTAGTAGTCAGCAGTGCAGGTAGTGGTAAAACCTCTTCAATTGTCGGTAAGGTTAAATATCTCACCGAAATCAAGGGTATAGCACCTGAAAGAATTTTACTTATCAGTTATACCAACAAAGCAGCAGCCGAACTAACCGAAAGAATGGCGACCAATGGATTGAAAGGCTACACATTCCATAAGTTAGCCATTGATATTATAGGCAAAACGACAGGTACAAAACCATCTATTTGCGACAATACAGATTCATTGTTTGTAGATATATATCACAAATTGTTAGATAAATCGTCTTTCAAGAAAAGTATAGTGGAATACTTTATTGATTACCAAACGAATGAAGCTGATTGGGAACAACGCAAGAATGAAAGACGGGAGCAATTATCAGGACTAAAGAATGTGCAGCTAAAGGCGATGTTTCCCGATATGGACGGCAGAGCCATATATGTGAGAAGTGAACAAGAACAAAAAATATGTTTTGCTTTGTCCTCGCTGGGAGTGAAATTCAGATATGAAGAACCATACGAACATCAATTAGCAGATGAGATGCACTCACAATATCGTCCCGACTTCTCAATATATTTTAAGCAAGGAGGAGTAACCAAACGCATCTATCTTGAACATTTCGGAGTTGATGAACACGGGCTTGTTCCTGCTTGGTTCGCAAAAGATAAGGGTATAACCTACGAAGAAGCCAATCAGAAATACAATGATGGTATAACTTGGAAGAAAACTGCTCACGAGAAATTTGGCACACAACTTTTAGTAACATCAAGTGCAGATTTTCATTATTCTGATATTAGGGATAAACTCCGTAAACTATTAACTGAAGCAGGTGTACCAATTCAAGAAAAGACCGATGAGGAGTTATACGATTTAGTACTACCCAAAGGCAGCAAGCAGGAAAAGGCGTTTATACGACTTGTTGTTACTTTCGTTACATTGGTAAAATCAAGTTGTAAATCAGTTAAAGAGGTTTTGAAACAAGCCAAAAATGCAGATGATGAACGAAGTGTGTTTATCATCAAGAATATATTTCAACCTGTATATGAACGCTACATAAATGCGTTAAGCGATAGTAACCAAATTGATTTTACCGATGCTATTCTTCAAGCCACTGAGATATGTCGTACTTCACACCCTGTTGAATATGATTATATCATAGTGGATGAGTTTCAAGATATTTCTGTTGACCGTTACAACTTCTTGAAAGTATTGCGAGAGGGTAATCCTCCTGCAAAGTTGTATTGTGTGGGTGATGATTGGCAGTCTATTTATCGTTTTTCGGGAAGTGATATGGCTCTATTCAATCAATTCCCCGAATATTTTGGAACAACGGAGATAAACAAGATTGAAACGACATACAGATTTGGAGAGCCTTTGGTTTCTTTATCGTCGAACTTTATACAACGCAATAAAGCCCAAATACAAAAGAATATCCATTCGTTCAGCTCAGAAATGAGAACCGAGTTGGAATTCTATGCTTATGATAGACGAGATTACTGCAATACGATAGGGCAACTTGTAGCTTCTATTCCATCGGATAAATCAATATTCCTATTGGGGCGTTACTCTTTTGATGATTACTACCTCTCTTTTATGTACCAATCAATTAAAGAGGGTAATAGATTCTACTATGTGATAGGAGGACGAAAAATAGAGTTTTTAACCGTACATAAGTCAAAAGGTCTTGAAGCGAATTATGTAATACTCTTACAATGCAATAAAGATACATACGGTTTCCCATCACAGGTGAGTGACGACCCTGTGCTTAACTATGTGCTCACTAAGAGCGACCAATTCCCATACGGAGAAGAAAGAAGATTATTCTATGTTGCAATAACAAGGGCTAAGATAAAAACGCTTGTATTATACGATAAGCGTTTCCCGTCTGTATTTGTGGATGAATTCTTGCACCCCGAAAAGGTGTCAGAAGAAAGCTATGTAAAGCACCCTAACGCCAATAAAAGATGGACAAGAAGTGCAGACCAATTTTTATTGAAACTGCACAATGAAGGTAAAAGTGTCAAATATATTGCAAACAAAATGGGTAGAAGTCAAACTTCGATTGTAATGCGATTAAACAAACTAAAAAAATAGTCGAACTTTTTCTTTGATGTACCTTGTGTGCATCGGACTATTCTATTATTTTTGTACACAGAAACGAGTTACTTGAAAGCAATTCAAGGTAGAACGCAGCAGATTGTACCGTTGCCAAGTCATTACCTCAAAAACGGGTAATTATCCCAAAGTCCTTTGTATAAGGTACTAACAGAAGTTTTCCAGAATTACGAAAAATAATTGCCATTTTTCAGGAAAAATATTAATTATATGTCGGTTTTGTGATCCGGACAAATGGTAATTCTTGTATTTATAAGTGTTTTTTCAAAAAAATACACCATTATTCGACGTTCGTAATATCAAATCCACGGCTTCCAATGCTTTGTTGACGGTGCGCTTCAGATTTCGATCGGTATGCGGATTGGCATAAATTCGTCGAGAATCTGATTTCTTCCGATGGAGGGGGACTCCTTGCCGTATATGTCGGTGATGAAGAATTTTCAACGACATGTACTCCGGGTACGGAATACGTGATTTATGGATTTGCGTATGATGATCTGGAGGTTCGGTCGGATATATCGTTTTTCCGTGCTTCTTCGTTGTCCTTCTCGTCCGTGTCGTCGCCTTCCCAGTCGAACGGCGGGAAATCGCGTCGTTCACCCAGCGAGAAGCGGGTGTAGGTGATCGGCAGCTTCCGTTCGAGGAACATCTGTTCGTAGGCGGTCTTGACCGAGAGTATTTCGTCCGCGAACCCCGAGCCGTAGATGTCGTTGTTGGCCACGTCGCAGGGCAGACCGAACCGTTCGATCACGGCTTGCGTGTAGGCGTAGAGGTGTTGCGAGTCGGTCTTGAGGTTGATTCGTCCGCCGGGAACCTGCATCTGTGCGTACTGGCCCAGGAAGAGGGGTGAGGTGAGCCGTTTCTTGGCCCGGCGCGATTTGAGCTGCGGATCGGGGAAGGTGATCCAGATCTCATCGACCTCTCCTTCGGCGAAGAAGGAGGCGATCATTTCGATGCGGGTACGCAGAAAACCGACGTTGCGCATTTGCCGTTCCGTGGCGGTTTTGGCTCCGCGCCACATGCGGGCACCCTTGATGTCGATACCGATGAAGTTGCGGTTGGGGTCGCGCTCCGCGAGTGCGACGGTGTATTCGCCCTTGCCGCAGCCCAGTTCGAGTACGATCGGACGGTCGTTATGGAAAAAGTCGCTGTGCCAATGTCCTTTGAGCGGATGGTCGCGGCGGAAGGCCTCCTCGAAGGCGGGTTGTACGAAACATTCGAACGTGAGGTTCTCCGCAAAGCGTCTGAGTTTGTCTTTGCCCATCTGTTTTTATTCGCTTTTTTGCTGGTTGATGCCGATGGCTTCCACGCCCCGGACCGGCATCGCCGGGGTGAAAGCCATCCTGTAAATGCCGCTGTCGGGAAAAATTACGTGCCGACGATAGGGAACCGACGCTTCCTCCGCGAGGGCTGCCGGGTGCCTGCGGGGAGGAAGGCCCAGCGTGTAGGATTCCTCGAAAACCAGGGAGTCGGGCGAAATGGTCCGTATCGTCAGCCGCAGCGTGTCGTCCCGAAAGGAGTCGTTGTAACGCACGACGATGTATAGGTCGCGCGGGGTCACGGTATCCGCGTTCGGAATTTCGATTTCGGCACTTTCGCTCCACGTGCCGCCCCCGGTATCGGTTACGACCGTCTGATGCGGCGAAAGGCAGCTCGTAACGAGCATTCCGGCGATCGCTATGATACTCCGCAGGTACATTACGAGTCGTTATTGCTCTTTTTTCGGCGGTTCGGGTTGTGCTGTCTCTCCGTTTCCGCCTTCCCGACGGTTGCCTTCACGACGGTTGCGTCCTCCGCGTCCCCGAGGACGGCGGCGGGCACCGTTCTGTCCCTCTTCGCCCGGAGATTGGGAGTGTGTCGGAGTCGGATCGGTTTCGGAGCCGTTTTGTCCCGGACGGTTTTCGGAACGAGAACGCTCCGAACGACGTTCCCCGCGCTGTTCGCTGCGAGAGCCCTGACCGTTGCCGCGTTCACCGTTCTGTTCGCCGGAGGTGTTCCCGCGTTCGGTGCGCTGTTCGTTTTTCTGGGTGCTCTGTCCGTTGCGCGACCCGTTCCGGTCGCTGTTGCGTGGGTTGCGCGGTTCGCCCTGACCGTTATTCCTTTCTCCGCGCGATTCGCGGCTTTCGCCTTGTCCGTTTCGATTATTCCGTTCACGGCGGTCGCGTTTTTCGCGGCGTTCACTCCGGTTGGCAGCGGGTTCCTGTTTTTCGTCCTTGCGGGATTCCGAAACGGCGGCCGCTTCTGCGGCGCTTCCGCTGCGGGCACCGTTGTTCCGGTTCTCGCGTTCCTCTGCCCGGTCGCTGCGGCGTCGGTTGCGGCCCTTGCGTTTGGAGCCGTTGCCGTCGAAGCGTGTGATGCTGTCCTCCTCCGAGCGATAGGTCGGTTCTTCGAACTTCTCCCGTTGTGGTTGCTCCGCCGACAGCTGATCGACCTTCTTGCCGGCGCGGTTCAGCGCTATGATCTCCTTGACGCGGGCGACGGGAAGCGTCACCACGTTGGTCATCGTATCCTTGCTGCTGCTGAAGGACATGGTACCGGCCAGGATGTCGGTTTTGACCAGGTAATATTCGCCGTCGAGAGCCTGGAGCGGTTCCCGCAGACGGGGGAACTCCTTGCGGGCGTCCACGTAGGTGTCGTATTCGTAGGCGAGGCAGCACTTGAGTTTCGAGCACTGTCCGGCCAGTTTTTGGGGGTTGAGGGAGATCTCCTGCATACGGGCCGAGTTGGTCGTCACACTCGAGAAATTCGAGATCCACGATGCGCAACACAGTTCGCGGCCGCAGGCTCCGATGCCGCCGATGCGTCCGGCTTCCTGGCGGTGCACCGATCTGCTTCATCTCGATGCGGATGTGGAACCGTTCGGCGAAGACCTTGATCAGTTCGCGGAAATCGACGCGCTCGTCGGCGATGTAGTAGAAGATCGCCTTGATCTTGTCGCCTTGGTACTCCACGTCGCCGATTTTCATATTGAGTCCCATTTCGGCGGCGATCTGGCGTGCGGTGATCATCGTTTCGTGCTCCAGAGCGATGGCCTCCTGCCAGCGTTCGATGTCGTAGGGTTTGGCCTTGCGGTAAATCTTCTTGAATTCGCCGTTGTAGGGGTTGAAACCCACGCGGCGCATTTGGCGGGCTACCATGTCGCCCGTCAGGGAGACGATGCCGATGTCGTGTCCCGGCGAAGCTTCCACAGCGACGATGTCGCCCCGTTCCAGCGGCAGATTATTGACGTTTTGGTAGTAGAAGCGCCGGGTGTTCTTGAAGCGCACTTCGAAAATATCGGTCGGCGTGTGTTGCGGGTATTGCTCCAGCCAGGCTGTTTCGTGCAGTTTGTAGCAACCCTCGCAAGGCTTGGCTGCGACCCCTTCGGGGGCGTAGTAGAACGTGCAGCCGCGACCGATTTCGGGCTTGGGCGCTTTCGTATATGGTTTGGTGTTATCCATTGGAGTCATAAATTTCGGTAAAGATAGTGAAATCCGGGAGCAATGCCAAATTTATTCGGCTGAGACTCCGGCATATTCCCGCCGGGCGGATGTGCGTCGCTGCCGGGAAGCGGAGATCCCGGATTATCGGATGCCGGCCTTCCAGCGCCGGATATCGCGGCGGTAGCGGACGATCAGCAGTACGGCGGCCGTCGTAAGACCGACGGTGAAGCCCAGAATCAGCCCCTGTGCGCCCATTCCCAATGTAAAGCCCAACAGGTAACCCACCGGCAGGTTGAAGACGATGTACGAGAGGAAAGCGATCGGCATGATGATCTTCACGTCCTGAATACCCCGCAGAATGCCTACCGAAACGTTCTGGATGCCGTCCGCCAACTGGTAAACGGCGATCAGCAGGATCAGCTTCGAGGCCAGGTCGATCACTTCGGCGTTGGTGGTGAAGAAAGTCGGGATGACGTTGCAGAGCGAGATGAACGTGATGGCGGCGAAGAGGTTCCAGGCGATGACCAGGTGGTAGGAGGCCTTTGCCGCCAGAGTCAGCTCCTTCAAGCTGCGGGCGCCGTAGCAGTGGGAGATGCGGATGGTCGTGGCGGCACCGATCGAAGTCACGATCATGAAGGCGCAGTTGCCCAAGGTCATGGCGATCTGGTTGGCGCTGATGGCCGTTTTGCTCAGCCAGCCCATCATGATACTGGTGCCGACGAAGGCCGAGGCTTCGAGAAACATCTGCAGGGAGATCGGAAGGCCCATACGCAGCAATGTGCGGATCGTTTTGACCGAATAGTTGCGGGGCGAGAATCCCTGAAGATAGGCGCGGTATTTCTGTTTTTTGTAGAAATAGCCGATAATCATGATCGGCATGGCGATGCGCGATCCGAGGGTGCCGAGCCCCGCACCTGTGGCGCCCAGTTCTTCGAATCCGAGGTGGCCGTAGATGAAAATCCAGTTCAAGCCGACGTTCATCAGGTTGCAGAGAATCACCACGACCATTTCGACCCGGGTGTTTCCGACGCCTTCGAGGAATTGCTTGAAGGTGAAGAAGAGCATGATGAACGGCATGCTGTAAGCCAGCAACTTGTAATACGGTATGGCCATATCGACCACTTCGACGGGCTGTCCCATGTGGTACATCAAAGGGATGACGGCCAGTTGGAGCCCGCAGACCAGAAATCCCAACAGAGTATAGAACATCAGGCCGTTTTGCAGGTATTGCGACGATTTGCAACGGTCGCCCTGGGCGTAGAGTTCGCCGATCAGGGGCGTGAGGCCCAGTGCGATGCCGACGCCGGCGATGAAGAGGATGAAGAAGACCGAGCCGCCGAACGAAGTGGCGGCCAGCGGCGTGGGGTCGTCGCCTCCGTAACGGCCGACCATGACGTTGTCGGCGACCTGTACGAGGATCTGCCCCAACTGGGTCATCACGACGGGCAGGGCCAGTTTCAGATTGGCTTTGTATTGTCGTTTGTAGGTTGAAAAACGGTACATATATTTCTTGAATCAGACGACAAAGGTACGAAAATAATCGATTATCCCTCTTTCGCATCCGTTTCGAAGGGGGAACGGAGTCTGATGTCCGGACCTTTCGACCGGGTGTCGGGGCCGATTTTGCAGGCAGATGTCGAAAGCATGCGGGACGGACATATATGGAGCTGTTCCCGGTTTCGATGCAAATGCCTCGTTGCCGGGAGGACTGTTCGGGGTTATTCCGTATGTCGGGCCGGGGTTGTTGTCGGTTCTGGAAAACCGCTTAGTCGAAGGAGTGGGTGAGGCGTGAAAATCCCGGCCGATACTTGCTTCGGCCGGGATTCGAAAACCGTCCGCCACTGGTGCGGATTTATGTTAGGCGACCCGGAGAATCACCTCCTTTTCGCCGTCGGGTTCCACGATCACCCGCTCCCCGCTGTGCAGTTTGCCGTCGATAATCAGTCCCGAGAGAGGTTCCTCGATGCGTTCGAGCAGCGTGCGGCGCAGGGCGCGGACGCCGTATTTGCGCTGGTAGCCGATGGCGGCAAGGGTCCGCTTCGCCTCGTCGGTGATTTCGACCTTGTAGCCGAGTCGGTCGGTACGGGAGAGCAGCCCCTTGAGTTCCAGGTCGATGATCCGCTCCACGTCCGAGAGGTCGAGCGTGCGGAAGATGACGATGTCGTCGATGCGGTTCAGGAACTCCGGTGCGAAGGTTTCTTCCAGCGCCCGGCGGTATTCCGACTGCGGGGCTTTCTGCTGGGTGTCCGATTTCGAACAGGTGCTGTACCCGACCTGCGTGGAGCGTATTGCCGCGGCCCGCGATCCGACGTTGGAGGTGAGAATGATTACCGTATTTCGGAAATCGACCTTGCGCCCCGAACCGTCGGTGAGGTGTCCCTCGTCGAAGATCTGCAACAGGGTGTTGAAGACTTCGGGGTGGGCTTTCTCGATTTCGTCGAACAGGACGACCGAATAGGGATGGCGGCGTACCGCTTCGGTGAGCTGTCCGCCTTCGCCGTAGCCGACATATCCCGGCGGGGAGCCGATCAACCGTGCGACGTTGTGTTTTTCGCTGTATTCGCTCATGTCGATACGGATGAGTCCCTTGTTCTCGTCGAAGAGCCATTTGGAGAGCTCTTTCGCCAGCAGGGTTTTGCCCACGCCCGTCGGTCCGACGAACATGAAGACGCCGATCGGACGCCCTTCGTCCTTGAGTCCCGCCCGGGAGCGTTGGATCGACCGCGAAATCTTTTCGACGGCTTCGCATTGGCCGATGACGCGGGCCGAAAGATAGTCCGCAAGGCCGCGCAGACGTTCGCTTTCGCTGCCCGAGAGCCGTTCGGCTGGGATTCCCGTCATGGAGGTAATAACCTGCTCGATATGCTCGGCCCGGATTTCGGGCGGGCCGGGATCGGACGGAAGAGTCCATACGGCGCCACCGACAGTCGTCGTGTCCGCTGCCGCCGTTTTGCGGGAGCGGTTTTTGGGCGTTTTGGCTCCTGCTGCGGCGCCGACCGGTTCGCGGGATGCGGTTTTTCGGGACGGTTTTTCGGTTTTGCCTTTGTCCTGCAGGTGAATACGTGCCCCGGCTTCGTCCAGCACGTCGATCGCCTTGTCCGGAAAGTTGCGGTCGGTAATGTAGCGCCCGGTCAGGGCGACGCAGGCCCGCAATGCTTCGTCCGAGTAGCGCACTCCGTGGTGCCGTTCGTAATGGGGTGCGATGTTGTGCAGGATTTGCAGGGTTTCCTCTTCCGAAGCGGGTTCGACGAGGATTTTCTGAAAGCGGCGTTCCAGCGCGGGATCGCTCTCGATATCTTCGCGATATTCGTCCAGCGTCGTGGCTCCGATGACCTGCAATTCGCCCCGCGCCAGGGCGGGTTTGAGAATGTTGGCCGTGTCGAGGCTTCCCTGGGTCGAACCTGCGCCCGCGATGGTGTGTATTTCGTCGATGAAGAGGATCGAGTCCTGCTTCCTGCGCAATTCTTCGAGAAGTCGCTGCATCCGTTCTTCGAACTCACCTCTGTATTTGGTCCCGGCCAGGAGCGACGATACGTCGAGCGAATAGAGCCGTTTGCCGCGGATGGTGGCGGGAACTTCGTCCGCTGCCATCCGCAGGGCCAGCCCTTCGACGATGGCGCTCTTGCCCACGCCGGCCTCGCCGATCAGGATCGGGTTGTTTTTCTTGCGGCGCGAGAGGATCTGCACCACGCGTTCGATCTCCTGCTCGCGGCCTATGACCGGGTCGATCTTCCCCTCGCGGGCCAGCCGCGTGAGGTTCACGCCGAACTTGTCCAGCAGGTGGGCCGGGCCTTTCTCCTCGTTCCTGTTCTCCTCGCCGAAGTCGAGCATGTGAACCTGCACTTCGGTGCGGAAGTCGTCGCCCACGGCGAATTTTTGCAGGTCTCCCGACACGCTGTCGGCCGTCACGCCGTACATCTCCAGCACGCGCGCGGTCGCCGTCGAACGGTCGCTGATGATGGCCAGCAGCGCGTGGGCCGTCGACACGCTCCGGGCGACGCCCGGCATTACGAGCAGTTCCTCGGTGAAGTCGCGGTAATACTCCTCGGGCGACCGGGTCTCCTGCTGTTTGGCGCTGATTACCTCGCGTTCGATGCGCAGGCGCACCTGATAAAGCTCCCAGTCCTTGAGCCGGGAGGATAAAAGCTGGTAGGCGAGCGACCCCTCTTCGCGGAGCAGTTCCAGCGTGAGGAAGTCCTTGAGCGAATGCGTCATTCCCGCCTTCGTCGTGTTGAATGCCGAACGGGCGATGATGCCCTCCAACGTTTTCGAAATTTTTGGTTGCATGTTGCGTCGTCGTTATGAATTCGCCATACTAACGAGAGCGCGTATGTGATTATTATGCGGCCGTTTTTGTTTAGTGGATGAACTTTGGTGACTGACGCAGAGGCGTTTCCATCGGACGGGCATTTTCGGAGCAGCCCCAAGGCATCGGGTTTACCGGCTGACTTCCAATATCTTGCGGGCTTTATCGGAGTGTTTCCGAACGGAATTGTATAGAATCGGCTTTTTTATGGCGCGACTTGCCGGAATGTTCCGGATATTTCGCTGACGATCACCGAAATCCGCCCGGAATGCATTTCCGGCCTTTTGGGGTATAAAATTTTATTTCGGGTGATTTTGTGACGGAAAAGGCTCTCCCGGACAGTCGGTTTTAGCTCTCCGCCCGCCGGGTTTTCAGCAGCGGGGCCACTCGCCGACCTCCATGTCGCGCATCTCCGCGCCGTCGATCGTAAGGCGTACGGCCGTGCGGACCTTGTGGAAGCCGAACTCCCCGGCGGCTCCGGGGTTGACATGGAGCAGGTCGTAGACGGGATCGTAGATGACTTTGAGGATGTGGGAATGCCCGGCGATGAAGAGTTTCGGGTGCACGGACTGGATTTTCTGCACGGCGCGCGGGTCGTAATGGCGGGGATAACCTCCGATGTGGGTCATCAGCACCTGCACCCGCTCGCACTCGAAGGCCTGGAACGCGGGATAGACGCGGCGGGTCATGCCGCCGTCGATGTTGCCGCTCACGGCGCGGAGCGGCTTGAATGCGGCGATCCGGTCGGCCAGCTCGATCGAGCCGATGTCGCCCGCATGCCAGATTTCGTCCACGTCTTTCAGAAATTCGCGGAGCGTGTCGTCGAAGGTTCCGTGGGTGTCGGATATAATGCCGATGCGTTTCATTGGTACTTGTCTTTCCACAGCTGCGCCATCCGTTCGGCGATTTTGGCTTCGGCGGCGTTCTGCGTGTCGGGTTCGTAGAACTTCGTGCCCGAAAGGCTCTCGGGCAGGAACTCCTGCTCGGCGAAATGCCCCGCGTAGTTGTGGGCGTATTTATAGCCCTTGCCGTAGCCCGCCTTGTCCATCAGGCGGGTCGGGGCGTTGCGCAGGTGCAGCGGCACGGGACGGTTCGTGGTGTCGCGCTCGACCAGCGACATCGCCTTGTTGATGGCCATGTAGGCCGAATTGCTCTTGGGGCTGGTGGCCAGGTAGATCGTCGTCTCGGCCAGCGTGATGCGCGCCTCGGGCATGCCGATCTTGTGCACCGTGTCGAAGCAGGCGTTGGCCAGCAGCAGGGCGTTGGGATTGGCCAGCCCGATGTCCTCCGAGGCCAGGATCACCAGACGCCGGGCCAGGAACCGCGGCTCCTCGCCCCCGGCCAGCATCCGCGCCAGATAGTAGATCGCGGCGTTGGGGTCGCTGCCGCGGACCGATTTGATGAAGGCCGAAATGACATCGTAGTGCTGTTCGCCGTTCTTGTCGTAGAGGGCGATGTTCTGCTGGAGGCAGTCGGTGACGTACCGGTCGGTGATCGTCACCTTGCCGTCAGTGGCCCCGACGACGATTTCGAGGATGTTGAGCAGCTTGCGCGCGTCGCCGCCCGAGAAGCGGAACAGCGCGCCGGTTTCCGTGACCTCGATGTCGCGCTCTTTCAGCTCGGTGTCGGTCGTCAGGGCACGGTCGAGCAACGTTTGCAGGTCCTTGTCTTCGAGTGACTTGAGGATGTAGACCTGACAGCGGCTCAAGAGCGGCGAGATCACCTCGAACGAGGGGTTTTCGGTCGTCGCGCCGATGAGCGTGAAGACGCCCTGTTCGACGGCCCCTAACAGCGAATCCTGCTGCGATTTGTTGAAGCGGTGGATTTCGTCGATGAACAGCAGCGGGGCCTTCTGGTCGAAGAACCGCTGCTTGCGCGCCGACTCGATCACCTCGCGCACGTCCTTCACGCCCGACGTGACGGCCGAGAGGGTGAAGAACGGGCGTTCCAACTGCGTGGCGACGATCTTCGCCAGCGTGGTCTTGCCCACGCCCGGAGGTCCCCAGAGGATGAACGACGGGACGTTGCCCGTCTCGAAGAACTTGCGGAACACCCCGTTTTTGCCCACGAGGTGCTCCTGCCCGATATATTCGTCTATCGTGCGGGGGCGCAGTCGTTCGGCTAAAGGAATGTTCGGCATGGCATGTTCGATTTATTAGGAACAAAGATAGGAAATTTTCAAAAAATAATCCTATATTTGTCGAACATACTGACAAACACGGAAAGTGTAAGTCTGTTCCCGAATCGTGAACGTAGGAAATTCATTGCAAGAGAGGAATAGGCAAACATCTTGCCGCGTCGTATCCGTATTCTGCGGGTATAGGCGTGGGAGCTGTCGCTTATTTTATCTTGCAAGGTATCCTACGACCTACGATTCTGAAATGGGCTTCGGCACCACGCTTTTCTTTTTTGTTTATGCCGCCGGGGTGCGGGTGGCGGAAAAAATCTTTATAAAATGGATGAAATGATCATTAAAAATGCTATTGGATTCATTGATGCATATAGCGTTAATGACGTAGAAAAAATGGAAGAGTTACAATGGGGATTAAAAAAGGGGGTATCATTATACTATATTACTCAAACGAAGCATCCATATTTACTTGGACTTGCGTTTTACTATCTTGCGTGCTATGACCTACGGAAACAAGAACCATTCTTAATGTCGGTTAGAAATAATGCGGCTCTTCAATTTGAACAGAAAGCCATATCAGATTTATTTGGGTTTGCTTTTGTAGGATTCTCAAGTGTGATTAAAACTCAAAATGATTCATTGGAAGATATTTTACATGAAGCCATTTATTCAGCTTTTGCTAACGAAATGAATCCTAATTCTCCTTTGAGTTCAGAGGTTAAAGCCGCAATGTATATTTTAATATTAGTACATAATTATCCACAAAGTATTGCGGTTTTTTTTGCTGATTTTAGAGAGGACCTAATAAATCAGTTAGTGGATGCTGATGCAGAATTTATTACAGAGAGAAGTTTTACTGAAGATGACATAGATAATTCTTTGTTCTATATATCATCTTTTTGTTATCATTTTATAGAAAAAAAACGTAAATACGTATCTAATATATCTTTAAGTATTGAAGATATGAGAAAATACGATAGTGCTATACATTCTATTTCTCAAAGTATAATTTATAATCAAGATACTACTATTGAAAAGGGTAATATTATTATACAAGCATTGAAGAATATAATTATGAGCTAATTATGAAATTATAATTTTGCTTTATTACGATGTTTTTGATTGTCGTTATTTACACAAGCGAGGTCGGAGCATATGCTTCGACCTCGCTTGTGTAGTTTTCTGCAAGTTAATGAATTAAATTAGTGTATGTTAGTTACTCTTCCGGTTTTTTCAGTTCCAGATACAGTTCGTCGAGCTGCGTCTGGTCGATGTAGCCCGGGGCGTCGAGCATCACGTCGCGGCCGGCGTTGTTCTTCGGGAAGGCGATGTAGTCGCGGATCGACTCCGAGCCGCCGAACAGCGAGCACAGACGGTCGAAACCGAATGCCAGGCCGCCGTGAGGGGGCGCGCCGTATTTGAAGGCGTTCATCAGGAAGCCGAAGCGCTTCTGCGCCTCCTCGGGCGTGAAGCCCAGCAGTTCGAACATCTTCTCCTGCAACTTCGAGTCGTGGATACGGATTGAACCGCCGCCGATCTCTGTGCCGTTGCAGACGAAGTCGTAGGCGTTGGCGCGCACGCGGCCCGGGTCGCTGTCGAGGTATTGCACATCCTCGAGCTTGGGCGAGGTGAAGGGGTGGTGCACGGCGTAGTAACGCTGCGTCTCGTCGTCCCACTCGAACAGCGGGAAGTCCACCACCCACAGCGGGGCGAACTTCTGCGGGTCGCGCAGCCCCAGCTGCTGGGCCACTTCGAGGCGCAGGGCGCACAGCTGCGTCAGCGTTTTGAACTTCTTGCCGCAGAGGATGAAGACCATGTCCCCGGCCACAGCGCCGCAGCGCTCGGCCATGGCGCGCACCTCCTCGGGGGAGTAGAACTTGTCGATCGACGACTTCACGCCGTCCTCCGCGACGCGAATCCAGACGAGGCCCTTGGCGCCGATCTGCTGCCGCTTGACGAACTCCGTCAGCGAGTCGATCTGCTTGCGGGTGTACGCGGCACAGCCCGTGGCGGCGAATCCGGTGATGTATTCGGCCTCGTCGAATACGCTGAAGCCGTGCCCCTTGGCGAGGTCGGTGATCTCCGCGAACTCCATGCCGAAGCGCAGGTCGGGTTTGTCCGAACCGTATTTCTCCATCGCCTCGATCCACGGCATGCGGCGCAGCGGCTCGGTCAGCTCGATTCCCATCACATGCCTGAACATGTGCTTGGCCCAGCGCTCGAAGATTTCGAGCACGTCCTCCTGCTCGACGAACGACATTTCGCAGTCGATCTGCGTGAACTCGGGCTGGCGGTCGGCGCGCAGGTCCTCGTCGCGGAAGCAGCGCACGATCTGGAAATACTTGTCGTAGCCGGCGACCATCAGCAGTTGCTTGAGCGTCTGCGGCGATTGGGGCAGGGCGTAGAACTGGTTGGGCGACATGCGGCTCGGCACGACGAAGTCGCGCGCTCCTTCGGGCGTCGAACCCACCAGGCAGGGGGTTTCGATCTCGAGGAATCCCTCGTCGGAGAGGAAGCGGCGGATCTCCTGGGCCATCTTGTGGCGCAGAATCATGTTGCGTTGCAGGGGCGGACGCCGCAGGTCGAGGTAGCGGTACTTCATGCGCAGGTCGTCGCCGCCGTCCGAGACCTCCTCGATGGTGAAGGGGGGCACTTCGGCTTCGTGCAGGATGGCCACCTTCTCGGCCGTGACCTCGATGTCGCCCGTCGGCATTTTGGGGTTTTTCGACTGCCGCTCGACGACTTTGCCGACGACCTGGATGACCCATTCGCGGCCCACGCGGCAGACCGTTTCGCGCGCCTCGGCGGGGGAGTGTTCCTCGACGACGATCTGGGTGATGCCGTAGCGGTCCCTCAAGTCGATGAAGGTCATGGCGCCGAGGTTCCTCACTTTCTGCACCCATCCGGCCAGGGTGACGGTTTGGTTGACGTTGCAGGCCCGGAGGCAGCCGCAGGTATGGGTTCTGTACATGGCGATATGTTATGTTTAGTCGTTACGATCCGCAAAGTTAACTAAAATTCATAATTCATAATTCATAATTCATAATTAAATGACAGGATGCCTTGTTAAAACCTTTGTGTGTGAAGAACGCCGCCGCCGGAATTGCAGCGAGGCGGATGAAACGGCGGATATGCAGGGAAAAGAGCGAAAAGAGATGCGGAATCCCCGAAACGAACTTCCCGGGACCGGGCGTCGTTTCGGGGATTTGTTGGGCGGCCCGGATTTCGGACAGCCGTTTCTGACCGATAATTACTCCACCGCTTTGAGTTCGAGTACGCGGCTCGCATATTCCTTGCCCACCGTGAATTCGAGTCCGTTCTCCATCAGGAACGCGCCGCTGAAGGTCTTGCCGTCCTGCGGGACCGGCTTCCCGTCGACGTTCAGTTCGGTGATCCGGTAGCGTTTGCCGGGGTCGAGACCCGCCATGCGGAAGGCCGGCGACGGCATGTTGAGGAAGTGCTCCAGCTTGTAGACGAACCAGACGGCGCGGTCCTTTTCGGGTGCGACGTACATCAGCGATGCATAGCCTGTCTTGTCGTAGGGCGAGATCAGCCGGTAGAGGTCGCCCTGCTGCACGATGGGGCGGATCTTCTTGTAGTCGGCGATCGCCCTGCGGGCGAACTCCTTCTCTTTGCCGGTCATCTTTGAGGGTTGCAGCTCCAGCCCCAGGCGTCCCGACATGGCCACGTCGAAGCGCAGTTTGAGCGGAACGTTGCGGCCCGTCTGGTGGTTGGGCGAGGCGCTCACGTGCGAAGCCATCGCCACGGCGGGATAGAAGTTCGACACGCCCCACTGCATGTAGATGCGTTGCAGAGCGTCGGTGTTGTCCGAGGTCCAGAATTCATCGTAGTAGGGCAGGACGCCATAGTTGACCCGTCCGCCGCCGCTGGCGCACGACTGCATCACCAGACGGGGATATTTCTCCCGGATGCGCCGCAGCACCTTGTCCATGCCGCGGTGGTACTCGATGTAGAGGTGCGATTGCCGGTCGGCCGGCAGGAAGGTCGAGCCGTAGTTGTAGAGCGTCATGTTGTCGTCCCACTTGATGTAGGCGATGTCGGGATGCGCGGTCATCAGACGGTCGACCACGCCGAAGACGAACTCCTGCACCGCGGGGTTCGACAGATCGAGCACCTGCTGCGTGCCGCCGCGGCCCTTGCGGTTTTCGCGGTAGGGCTGCTGGATCACCCAGTCGGGATGCTTCTCATAGAGTTCGCTCCGGGTGTTGGTCATCTCGGGTTCGATCCAGATGCCGAACTTCACGCCGTGTTTGCGGGCCGACTCGGTCAGTCCCTCGATGCCCTGCGGCAGTTTCTCGCGGCAGACCGTCCAGTCTCCGAGGCTCGTCTCGCCGTTGTTGCGCGGGTATTTGTCGCCGAACCAGCCGTCGTCCATCACGAACAGTTCGCCGCCCAGGTCCGCCAGGTCGGCCATCATCCGGTCCATGCCCTCCTGGTTGACCTTGAAATAGACGCCCTCCCACGAGTTGAGCAGCACGTCGCGAAGCTCGGTTCCGTGGTTGAGCCGGTGGAGGCGCGCCCATCGGTGGATGTTGCGGCTCACGCCGCTCTTGCCCTCGTCGCTGAACGTGAAGGCGAATACCGGGGTCGTGAAGACCTCGCGGGGTTGCAGCGTGTATTGCGACTGCTCCTCGTTGATGCCCGCGAAGAGGTGCGTGGTGTGGGTGTTGTCGTTGTCCAGGGCGATGCGGTAGTTGCCGGCCCAGGCCAGCGTGCCGCCGATGACGCGGCCCGTCAACTCCCGGGGGCGTCCGTCGAGCGAGATCATCAGCGAGGGGTTGTCGCGCTGCGTGTTGCGCACGCCGTCCTTGTTCTTGAGCACCTTCATGCCGTCGGTCAGCGGCTCTTCGTGGAGGTAGCACTCCGCGCCCCATGTGCCGTGGAAATGCGTCAGCCACGTGTCGCCCCGGCGGACGGGCATGTAGGCCGATGCGAACCGGTAGAGCGTCACGGGTTTCTTCTCCGTGTGGCTGATCTCGGTCCACGTCTCGATCACCTCGCAGTCGTCGTAGGTCTTGTAGAAGAGCGTCACGAAAAACGGGTAGTGCTTGTCCTTCATGGCGATGGCGGTGGTTTCGGAGCCGTCCCTGCGGTCGCGCGACACCGACTCGACCGCCAGTTCGAGCGACATCGAACCGTCGCCGTGCGTCGCCTGAATGGCTACCTCGCGGTAACACTGGGCGCCGAACTGCGGGTAGGCCGCATCGCCGAACGCCGCTCCGCTGGCGAGGATGTCGTCGGGCGAGGCGACGCGCGCTCCGAAATACT
>ENA-OROL01001071-OROL01001071.1-human-gut-metagenome-genome-assembly--contig:-NODE-1071-length-23962-cov-2.545029_pt1 | contig 23962 bp, 17 predicted proteins | sample MGYA00242128_ERZ509048 | MGnify/ENA primary metagenome ERZ509048 (study PRJEB26280, sample SAMEA2338750) | human gut metagenome | biome: human gut; feature: human-associated habitat; material: faeces...
ACGTTCATCACCCGTACTTATTATACCATATTTCTCCCTGTTTTACGAGAAAAAGGCCACCTTGCGTGACCTTTTTCGACAGGCTGAACATCAGGAGCAAACGCTCCTGATGTTTTGTTTTTATGACCACAATATATACGCATCCTGCACGGGAGGCGACACAATACGGTTGAAAACGACAAAAAAATGTGATATAAAAGCTATGTAAAATCAAAAAGCCTGTGATATGTCAGGCAAAAAGGAACGAAATAATGTCAAAGATGAAGTATAAGATCGCACTTGCGGCAGCAGCGGTGCTGCTGCTCGGCGGCGTAATATACATATACTTTGCCCACTATGCACCGTTTAAACCGGATGAGGCGCAGACGCTGAGCGTTTGGTATGTAAATGATGATGCCATGTGGTCGGGCTTTAACGCCATGTGCGGCGAGTATAACGAAACAAACGGAGCGGATTGCGGCATAACGATAAGCGCCAAGGCCTTTGATACGCAGGCTCAGCTTTACGAAAGCGTGTGCTCGGCGCTTGAAAACGGAGTCGAGCTTCCGGACATCCTCGCCTGTGATACGGACTTTGCCGCGTATCTCGATGATGAGGGCAGGCTTGCGGATATGGATAAGTATTTCGGAAGCTGGGAGACCTCGGGCTATGATAAGACCATGACGGCTGCGGCAAAAAGCTCGAAAGGACTCTCATCAATTCCCATAGCGGCCGAAACGAATGTTTTTATAGTAAACACCGATATGTTTGCCGACTACGAGGCGATATCGAGCTTTGAAAAGCTCTGCTCGGTCGCAGATGAGTATTATAAACGCACTTCCAAGAACTTTTTCACGATATCGGATTACTCGCTGTTTTTCCGTGATGCCGTTGCGCAGCTCGGAGAGAGGTTTGACGGCGTAAGCCCCCACGATACCGACAGCGATAATTGCAAGTATATTTATAAGATCCTTGCGGAAACGGCATATGACCGGGGCTTCACTTCCTCGGGCGGAGAGGCAGCAAGAAAGCTTGCCGACGGCGAAATTGCCGCTGCCGTTGTGTCCTCGGCAGATCTCATGCAGTATGCAGATAAGCTCAGCAGCGGCGAGTTTGAGTTCGTGAGCTTTCCTTATATGAAGGACGGCAAGCCTGCATATACGCAGAAGGTCACGGGAATGACGATACTTGCATCGGATAAAACTCACGAAAAGTCCGCCGTTATGTTCCTGCGCTGGTTCACCTCGCAGAGCGTAAACAGCAGCTTCGTCGGCGATTCGGGCTATCTTGCCGCAATAGGCAAAGAAAGCTCATCCTCGGGCTTTGCCCTTTATGATAAGCTTATGGATGCAGTCGAAACAATGCGCAAAAAGGGCGACAGCACTACGAGAGCGGCCAGCGCAGAGTATTCGGTAAACAGCAGAAACTTCGACAGTGTCCTAAATACGATAATGAATTCACTAAACTAAAATATAAAGAGGTGCATGAATTATGGAAGGCTTCAGAGTACTGGAGATCAAAAAAAGCGTATTTGAAAATAACGACAGGGAAGCGGATAAGCTCAGACAGGAGCTGAAAAAGGAAAAAACATTCCTCCTCAACCTCATGTCGTCCCCCGGCTCGGGCAAGACTACCACGCTCAAGGCAACTATTGCGGCCTTGAAGGACGAAATGCGCATCGGCGTAATGGAAGCGGATATAGACTCCGATGTTGACGCGCACACGATCGCCGAGACCGGCGCGAAGGTCATCCAGCTGCACACCGGCGGCATGTGCCACCTGGACGCCGGCATGACCAAGCAGGGTCTTGAAGGCCTCGGAACCGAGAACATTGACTTTGCGATACTCGAAAACGTCGGCAACCTCGTTTGCCCGGCGGAGTTTGACACGGGCGCCGTCAAAAACGCGATGATCCTCTCCGTTCCCGAGGGTCACGACAAGCCCCTTAAGTATCCGCTTATGTTCTCGATCTGCGATGTTCTCCTCGTTAATAAGATCGACGTCATGCCGTACTTTGACTTTGATCTTGATAAGTGCAGAGAGTATGTCAAAAAGCTCAATCCGAACATAACCATCATCCCCATATCCGCAAGAACCGGCGAGGGCATCGACGAGTGGGCAAATTGGCTGCGCACTCAGGTCGCCGAGTGGAATAAGTAACGTACAAAAACAGCTTCACCGATTTTTCGGTGAAGCTGTTTTTTAAAAGTAAGTTGTGCATTGCGTGATCATACACTTTTGCAAAAAATGTAAAAATATCTTGCAGAAATATTTGCTATATGATACTGTATTTACAACAGAATATTGCTGTTGCATTTTTCTCCCCAAGCAAATACGCCCTAACTTTAATTACAATGGAGGTATTTACTATGGAAAACAGAAAAAAGCGCCCATGGTGGGCATTCGTTATTCTTTTCTGTCTGTGTGGGGTGAGTTATTTGGCGCGAGAGTTCGGTGAGGGGGTAATGCTTCCGCCTACATCTTTTTTTGGAATTTGGCATCTTTTCGTGCTGCCGGTCCTCGGGACGGTGGTGCTTGTCGCCGCGAACAGACTGGGCGGTAAATACGATTTCGTTCTGCTCCTTGCTTTTGAGCTTCTGACCCTTGCGTGGATGTTTGTTCCCGAGATTATACGAGCCGGCGGATTTTTCAGCCCGTTTGAGCTGCCCATTTGGTTTGCCGTGCTGGTTCTTTCCCTCCCGGCGATCGCAGCGTTTATTCTGAGCGGAATAACGTATTTAATTACAAAAATGGCGGCAAGAAAGAAAAACGCGTAGAAAAGATCCGCGCCGGTCAGGCGCGGAGAACGATACAGCCCATAAATGTGAGATCAGCTTCACCGATTTTTCGGTGAAGCTGATTTTTTGCTGTTTACATCATGTCGGCTCGTAAGCCTTGCCGATGGGATTTCCGTCCGCATCAAAGTCGATGCACTCCATAAGCTGCGGATCAACGTGGCTCTGGCGCTTTATCGTCATTCCGACGCCCTGATTGTTGAACACCCAGATATAGTTGTTCCAAACGGTGGGGTCTTTCTTTCTGAAAACCGTCGTCTCGTTTATGCGGCAGAACTTGGCTCTGCCCTCGGCAGTGTCAAGCAGATCGCCCTCGCCGGTGAAAAACAGCTCGTCGCTGTATTCATAGCCGTCCTGCTCCTCGATCTCTTTTTTCAGATCGATCTTTTCTTCGTTTGTCATGGCATAGCCTCCGATGGATTTTTGCTAATTGTATCACGATATGCATTTGCTTGCAAGTGGAAAAGGCCGGGAGCGGCTTAGGTGCTGCCGATATTTAATAACTATTTATCCTGTTTGTGTTGACCCGGATAAAAAAAGTTGGTAAAATAAATATATGTAAATTAATAATAAACAAATCGGCTGCTGAGCGGCTGTATATCGGACAGAGGTGTTTTTGTGTATAAAACTATTATTGTTGAGGATGACCTTATGGTCTGCTCGAAAAGCAGCTCGGTAAATTTACCCAGCTCAAGCTCGAGGGAGACTTTCGCCGATGCGGCGATGCGCTTGAGTATCTGCGGCAGAAGCCCGACGGTGCGGATCTTGTGGTGCTCGACTATTTCATGCCCGGCATGAACGGCATCGAGTTTCTTGCCGAGCTGCGGAAATTTAATATTGACATTCAGGTGATCATGATAACCTCGGCCGACGATTATCAGGTCATCCGTTCTGCCATGTGCTACGGAATATGCGACTACATATTAAAGCCGTTTAACTCCGCGCGCCTTGAAAAGGCGATAGCGCGCTTTGACACGGTAATGAAGCTTGTAAAAACCACCCATGTCTGGACGCAGGATAAGGTGGATATTCTGCTCTGCCCACACAGAAATTACAACACCGATCAGCAGACTGTAGCCGGCGTGCCGAATCCGGGTAAGATAAACAAAACAACGCTCGAAACCGTGCGCGGCTTCATGCGCGCAAGGGTCGGCATAAAAATGCCGCTTACCGAGATAAGCGACGGGCTTGGCCTGTCAACGGTCACCTCGCGCAGATATCTTAAATACATGCACTCTCTCGGAGAGGTTGACATAACACTTGACTGCAAGACCGGCGGACGCCCGTCGGAGATATTTGAGTATAAGGAGACGGCAAATGGCTGAGCTTAGATTTGCATACGCCGCTCGCGGATATGACTATGCCGGCGCGATCGAGCGCGTAGCCGGAGACGAGGAGCTGCTGCACAGCCTGCTTGATATGTTTGCCGCCGACGAGAGCTTTTTAAAGCTCATGTCCGCGCTGGATGCGCACGATGCACTTGAGGGCTTTCACGCCGCGCATTCGCTAAAGGGCAGCTCCGGCATGCTCGGCATGACCGGCCTGTATGAGGCGATGAAGCTCATGACCGAGCCGCTGCGCAGCGGCGATGCGGAAAAAGCGCTGCAATACCGCGCCGAGGTCGAGCGCGAGTATGCAGCAGCTGTGGGCATGATAGAATGCCTGTAATGCTTATCGGTGCGGCGGCGTTTTTGCTTATGCTGCTGGGCGATGTAAACGACGCTGTGTGGCACAAAGGAGCGCTTCGCCTGTGCTTTCCCATTGGATTTGTGCTGCTTGCGGCAGCAACTGCGCTGAGGCTTGATCATTCAGGCATCGATGCCGCGTGGTGCGCCGTTTCGGGTGCGTTTCTGCTCGTGCTTTTGTATGTGCTGTTCGGCTCGTTTTCGGTGAAGGACGCATATGTGCGTCAGGATAGCGGACGCCGGGTGTATGACAAGGGCTTTTACGCTTTGTGCCGCCATCCGGGAGTGCTGTTTTTTGCGGGGCTTTATGCTTCGCTGCACTATGCTTTCGCCCTTCCGTGGCCGGATGCCGCGCTGTACAGTGCGCTCAACCTTCTGCTTGCGTCGGCAGAGGATAAGTGGTTTTTCCCACGCTCCATCGGCGGATACGATGAGTATAAAAAACGCGTTCCGTTTCTCATACCCACATCCGCCGGAATAAAAGAGATCTTTAAAAAATAGTTTTTTGGATGAAGATATGACATTTCAACAGAAACTGCGGAAGTTCAGCAAGCAGCAGCTATGGAACGAATACTGCGGCTACCTGGAGCTTAATATAAAAGAATATATGTACATCCAGCGCAGGCTCATGCAGGAGCAGATTAACTCATGGTGCGCATCCGACCTCGGCCGACACATATACAAAAATTCCGCGCCCGAGAGCATAGAAGAGTTTCTGCACAGCATGCCGCTGACAGGCTATGCCGATTATGCCGAGGTGCTGTTTCGCCGCGATCCGGACACGCTGCCCGAAGCGCCGGTAATATGGATAGAAACCACATGGGAGGGCGGACTGCGCCCGATAAAAATAGCGCCGTATACGCGCAGCATGCTCGATTCTTACAAGCACAATATCATGGCCATGGCGATGCTCGTATCCGGCCACGGAAAGGCCGACTTCAACATTCGCCCGGGGCATAGATTTCTTTATGGCGGCGCGCCGCTTCCGTATGAAACGGGGCTTATACCGAGCCTTATGAACGAGGAAATGCGCTTTGAGTGGCTGCCCGACAGCGACGAGTATTCCGACCTCAGCTTCAGCCAGCGCATGAAAAAAGGCTTCAAAATGGCCTTTAACGGCGGCATTGACTATTTCTTTGCCATGGGCAGCGTTGCAAACTACATAACCGAAAATTTTGACAAACAGATATCCTCGGGCGGCGGTGGGGGAGTGCAGATATCCCCGGTCATTGCCGCGCGATACATAAAGGCAAAATACAATTGCCGCAAAGAGCACAGAAAGATCAGGCCTTCCGATCTTTTTAAGATCACGGGCTTTGCCTGCACGGGAACGGACGGTAAATGCTATAAGGATAAGCTTGCCGCCGCGTGGGGCGTAACGCCTGTTGAGGTCGCGGCAGGCACGGAGTCGACCTGCGTCGGCTGCGACACATGGGAGCAGCGCGGCATGGTGCTGTTTCCCGATTCCTGCTTTTATGAGTTCATCCCCGAAAGCGAGATGCTCAGAAATCTTTCAGACCCTGCGTATACGCCGCTGACCTGCCTTATGGACGAGGTCTGCCCCGGCGCAAAGTACGAGATAGTAATAAGCGTTCTGCACGGCGGCGCATTTATGCGCTATCGCATCGGCGATGTTTACAGATGCACGGAGGTTGATAAAGCGACTGGCGTTCCCCGCTTTACCTATGTTGACCGCATACCCACGGTCATAGATATAGCCGGCTTTACGCGCATAACCGAAAACTCCATATCCGAGGTCATACGCATGTCCAAGCTCGGCATAGGCGACTGGATAGCGGCAAAGGAGTACGATGAGGATAACACGCCGTTTCTGCACATTTACCTTGAGGTAACGCCGGAGGCAAGGGCAAACGACGTTGTCACAAAGCAGGTGCTCACCGAGCATCTTTCGGTCTATTTCAGGTATTTTGACAGCGACTATAAGGATCTTAAAAAGCTCCTTAATATCGAGCCGCTTCAGATAAGCATACTGCCATATAAAACGATCGAAAGCTTTGAGCAAAAGCAGGGAACAAGGATAAGCCGAATCAACCCCGATCCGCTGTGGCTCAAGGCCATGCTCGGCGGAATAAAGCCACAGCAGCATACGGAGGCGGATATATGAATGTATCATACATATACATAAATATTGCGGCGTTTTTGTGCTTTGCGCTGATGTTCGTTGCCTTCTGTGCAGCAGAGCGCAGCCGCGAAATGCGCGCATGGCTCGTGCTGCTGGGCGACCTCGTGCTGTGGACGGGCGGAACGGTGTTCATGCGCCTTCACGTTTTCCCGAGCTACGAGTTCTGGTATTATGTTTCGCTGCTTGCGCTGTTCTCCATAGCTTTTCTGGTGTATAACTACGTTTATCAGTTCGCTAACGTAAAAAACGGGCTTGAGCGCCTTGTGTGGTTTGCCGGCACGGTCATAATCCTCATCGTTTCGGCAACAGGCTTCTTCCTTGCACCGCCGACGGTGTCCGTTGACGGCAGCGGCATGGCCGTGTTTACCTACGCAATGGACTGGAAGATCGGTATTCCGACGGTGTTTTTCATGCTCATCGTCGGCTCCATCATAAAGCTTTTCCGCAGAATACTTGACACGAAGGGCAAAAAAGCGCCGGGCGTGAGCGAGCTTATCATAGGCTGCTTCCTCATGGCGATCGGCAACATCGTGCAGATACTTCCGGGCAACACCTTCCCGTGGGACACTCTGTTCGGCCTTGCCTTTGCCATACTGTTTATCTGCTCGCTTTATAAGCGCAGAATGTTCAATACAACGCCGGTCATTTCAAGCAGCATACTCATGCTCGTGTCGGCTGTAATGTGCGTCGGCGTTGCCGCACTGTTTTTCGAGAAAACGGTTGAGTTGTTCAGAAGGATCGGCGGTCACCTCGGAAATCCCGGGATCGAAGCGTTCCTGTTCCTGGCGATCATTCTTTATGCGGCTATCTCTTCATTCCGCAAGCTGCTCAACTCCATTTTTTCGGATGAAGAGCGGCAGGGCAGCCGCATAAAGCAGTACAGCGACAGCGTTTCAAAAACGCTTGACATCGACAGCATTCTGCGTCAGACCGTCAAGGTCATAAAAAATGAGATACATGTAGATCAGCTTTACATATGCCTTCTTCAAAACGGAAAATATGTTCCCGTGTGCAGCGCTATGCCGCTCAAGCCTGCGGCGTTTACGATTGCCGCAGATCATCCGTGCGTAAAATACTTTGAAGGCGACGGTTCAGGCAAAAATCATATAGTAATTAAGGAATTTGAAACCGATCCGCTGTATAAATCAGTGTGGGGCAGCGAGCGCGAGCTTTTTGCAAGCTACGGCATATCCTGCATATGCGCCCTCAAGGACGGCGGCAGCGTTGTCGGACTTCTGCTGCTTGCGGATAAGGAAAAGGGCGTGGGCTACACCTATTCCGATTTCTCGTTTTTGAGCACGGTTTCCGCAATAGCGTCTATCGCCATCAAAAACGCGGCTTTGTATAAGCAGGTGGCCGAGCGAGAGCATCTTTTCTCAAGCATGACGGCGTTTATCCCTAATGTCATTTTAATAAAGCCCAAGGGTGAGAGCAGATATTGCTTTGTTAGTGCAAACACAGAAAAGGTGCTCGGGCTCCCGGCAAGCTATTTTACCGGTCGCTCCGCTGTCCGTACACTCAGAGAAAACGTTGATGTAGAGACCGCGGACGAGGTAATAAAGGCACTTTCAGAATCCGACGGCAGCGGCGGATATACGGTCGACATTCCTTTCAAAACCGGCGACGGCAGGGATATCACGCTCAGGTGCGCGTTTTCTCCGATCGTAACGGGCGGTGTGAAATCGCACTATGTCTGTGTTGCAACGGATATAACAAGCGATATCGACGCTCAGCTTCTTCTGCGCAATTCCGTTGAGCTTGCGCAGGACTCCAGCCGTGCAAAGGGCGAGTTTTTGTCGCACATGTCGCACGAGATACGCACCCCCATGAACTCCATAGCCGGGCTTACATATCTTGCACGCGAGATGGTCGGCGAGGGCCGCGATGACGAGCTGCGCGATTATCTCAATCAGATCGACCAGTCGTCCCAGTATCTGCTCAGCCTGCTGAACAATATCATGGACATGAGCAAGATCGAAAGCAGCAAGTACGAGATAAACGCAAAGCCGTTTAATATCTCGTCGGTACTCGACGAGGTCTATTCCGTGTTCAGCGCAACTATGAGCACAAAAGGCATAAAGCTTACTATAAATTCTGACGCAGTAACAAGTCCTGATGTTATCGGAGACGAGATATCGCTTCGGAAGATACTCAACAACCTTTTGTCCAACGCAAACAAGTTTACAAGAGCCGGCGGCAGTGTAACGATTTTTGCCTCACAGAAGCAGATGAATGAAAAAGCGGCTATCCTGCACCTTGAGGTCGCCGATACCGGAGTCGGCATAAGCGAGGAGTTTATCGGCCATCTGTTCGAGCCGTATACGCAGGAAATGAGCGAAAACGGCGGCAGAGCTGCCGGAAGCGGCCTCGGAATGGCAATATGCAAGAGCATGATCGACCTCCAGGGAGGAAGTATATCCGTGCGCAGCAGACTCGGCGTGGGTACGACATTTTATGTCGATATCCCGTATTCGTTCGGCAAAGCCGCTGTCAAAGAAATTGAGGCGGTCGATTGCTCTGCGATTAACGGGCGCAGGATAATGGTCGTTGACGATGTTGCCATCAACACAACCATCACTTGCCGCTTGCTCGAGCGGCACGGAGCCGTTGTCGATTGCGCCGAAAACGGCAGGGAAGCGACAGAGCTTTTCGCCTCAAAGCCCGATTATTATTACGACTGCATCCTCATGGATATCCAGATGCCGGAGATGAATGGTATAGAGGCGGTCTCACGCATCCGTGCCTCCGGGAAGCGATATGGGCCGACAGTGCCGGTGCTCGCGATGACAGCCGATGCGTTTATAAACGAGCAGGGCGGAGCTTTGAGCGATTTCTCAGGCTATATCATAAAGCCCGTAAAGCCGGATGAGCTTTACGCAAAGCTTGCCGGCATATTTGAAAACCAGCGAGGTATCCATGCTTAAAACACTATTCAAAAAAGGGCAGACTGCTGTCGAAGCGGTCTGGAACAGCAAGTATTATCTGCCGTTTCTGCTGCTGACGGAATTTGTCGCAGTGTTCTGCGATGCGGCGTTTGAATGCATGTGTTTTTATGTGTTCCTGTGTGTCGTATTCATGATATTCTCAGATGATCTTTTGTCCATCATTCCGACCGTCATGTTCACACTTCTGACTTCAGTGTCGTACTACAAGGATTTTTCCGTGCTTACGCAGTACATGTGGTATGCGATAGTGCCGTTTGCCCTCGCGCTTTTGTTTAACCTTATTTATTACCGCCGAAAAATCGTTTTCGGCAAGCTCACATATCCCTATATTGCCGTTTCGGCGGCGCTTATCATCGGAGGTGTCGGAGTAATATCCGCAGATGATTACTTTGAGCCTATTGGGCTTTACTACACTCTCGGCCTCGGCCTCGGTCAGTTTGTACTCTATCTGATCTCTCGCTCGCGGCTCGAGAACGAGCGCGGCTACGACCGCGTCGAGCGCGTTGCCCGAATCCTGTACACCGGAGGACTTTTGTTCGTTGTCGTGGTTCTCGGATTTTATATTCAGAACATGGATAAATTTATAGAGAAAGGCGGAGTGCTGTTTTTCAAGCAGCGCAACTTTGTCACAAGCGTTTTCCTCATGGTCATACCCATGATCTGCATCCTTGTCCGCCGCAGCAACCTGTATCTTATCGGCACGGTGCTTATGTACATTGCAATGATAATGACCGGCTCGCGCAGCGGACTTCTGTTCGGCTCGTTTCTGCTTCTCGTGTGTCTTGCATACATTTATATGAAGAACAAAAAGCACCGCCGATTTTACAATTGGCTTTTCGGTGTGTCTATTGTAGTGATTGCCGCGCTTGCTATCGCGTTTTTGCCGCAGCTTTACGCCGCGCGTATTGAAAACGCCGCCGTCGGAGACAAAACGCGCCTTGAGTTCATAAAGCTCGGCGTTGAAAATTTCCTGTCGCATCCCATATTCGGCATCGGCATAGCCAACATGAAGGATGTCGGTATATTTAAGGCATACGTTCCCGGAAGTCTTATGTTCTATCATAATGCCGTTATCCAGGTCATAAGCTCGATGGGACTCGTAGGCGTTCTGGCCTACGGCTGGATGCTTTTCTCGCGGCTTAAAATGCTGTGGATAGGGCGAAAACGCAAGCGCATTGCCGTTTTTGCGCTGTCTTACATAGGCATAGGCTTAATGAGTATGACGAACCCCGGCATATTCTGCCCGTTTCCAGAAGCAGGACTTATAACGCTTATGTTTGCAATTGTAGAAAAAGAGGAAGAAAAATATAAAATGGAGGAAGAAAAATGAAAAGAGCACTCAGCATCGTGCTGGTACTCGTGCTGCTCGTCTCGATAGCGCCAATGTCGGCGCTCGCGGCGGATAACGGCTACGATACCATCACAGGCACCGTCATGTTCAATGCCGGACATGACGACATGGAGACGGATCACCCGTGTCCGTTTACCTACAGCGACGGGTATTTTACCGACACCGCGTATCTGTACAGGCAGGACCTTGCCGCCGCGACAATGGCGATGTGCCTTGCTGCCGGAAACGTCGCCGACCCCGAGCGATACAGGGAAGGCCCGGCAAACCTCGAGGATTTCCTCACGCAGATCGGCTTTGAGGACTTCGAGGCAAACGCCGACTTCACCACGCGCCCCGGACGCAATACCTTCGGCGTGGGCATTGCTAACAAGGAGATCCGCGTAAACGGCGAGAAGTACACCGTCATTGCTGTCGGCCTGCGCGGCTGCGGCTACTACGCCGAGTGGGCAGGGGATCTGAATGTCGGCCTTGAAGGCGAGCACACCGGCTTTGCCATCTGCCGCGAAAAGGCGCTTGCCTTTATACAGACTTACCTTGCCAAGCACAGCGAGATCACCGGCAAAATTAAGATCTGGTGCACAGGCTACAGCCGCGGAGCTGCAGGCGCAAATCTGCTCGGCGGTCTGCTTGACGACATGTATCTCTCCGGCGCTTCCGTCGGCAAAAACGTGACCCTCTCTCCGAAGGATATGTACATCTACACCTTTGAGGCACCCATGGGAGCCGATGCATCCAAAGTCAGCGGCAGAATATACGAAAACATCCACAACGTCATTAACTACAACGACCTCGTCGTCCGCGTAGCGCCTGACTGCATGGGCTTTGCGCGCTACGGAGTTGACCACGTTATGCCGTCGGCAAAGCTCGACTCGAACTACGCGCAGCTCAAGGATAGCATGCTCAAGGTGTTCTCGACCTTTGAAAACGCCGGAAAATACCGCATCGACGACTTCAAATACGTCACCGTTACCCCCGGCGCGACTGCCGACAAGATCATCTCCGGCATCCGCGGCGATGTTATGACTCAGGGCGAGTTCCTCGATAAATTCGTCGAGAAGCTCTTCACCAAGGTGTTCACCACCCGTGCCGAGGTCTATGCCGCGCAGGACGATATTCAGGAGCTTGTCCTGCCGCTGATCGGCACCTATCCCGACCAGTGGGAGACCGTCAAGCAGAGCCTTGCGGAAAACGCAAAGGAGAACATGGCGCGCCTGATCTCGTCGCTGATGAAGGGCGAGGACAGCGCCGTGACCGTCGTTGCGGATATCCTGCTCGACACGATGCGCGAGGTCGGCATCACCGAGTATAACGCCCAGCAGGTCAAGGAGATGGTGCGGCCGCTGGTCAAGATGCTCATGAAGCTCGTCTCGGCCTGCCCGGACGAGACCGCCACGCTTCTTTACAACATCGTCGGCATCATGAGCGCACACTATGGCGAGCTGGGCATGTCCTGGATGCTGAGCATCCCGTCAGACTACATGACCTCGAAGCAGCCGGGCGCGCTGTACGAGCCGCTGCCGTTCACCGATGTCGCCGACGATGCGTGGTACCGCCCCGAGCTTGTCTACGCCTACGAAAATGGCCTTGTCAACGGCACGACGGCAAACACCTTCTCGCCGAACGCCATCGTAACGCGCGCGCAGGTCGTGACGGTGCTCTACCGCATGGCAGGCTCGCCCTCGGCCAGCGGCATGAAATGCCCATTTGCCGACAACACCGCCGCATGGAGCCGCGACGCGATCACATGGGCATATAACGCCGGCGTCGCCAACGGCTTCACCGACTCTCGCTTTGCAGGCTCTGCCACCGTAACTCGCGAGCAGCTCGCGGCGTTCCTGTTCCGCTATGCCGACAAGGTCATATCCGGCGGCACGCTCAAAGCGCCCCTGTCATATGCCGACAGCTTCCGCGACGCCTCCTCCGTCAGCGCCTATGCGGTCCCGGCCATGCGCTGGGCGAATGTAAACGGCATCATAAACGGCCGCACCGGCGGTATCCTCGACCCGACCGGCAGCGCAACTCGCGCAGAATTCACCTGCATGATCTCCCGGTTCTCAATGGCGAATTGACGCACCTACGGATACGGATATTTCCGGCATCCCGACCGGAAACTGCATAAAAAAACCATAGCTGCCTCGCACTGCATAAGTGCGAGGCAGCTTTTTTGCACCGCACCCCATTGGCTCCCATGTCAAGGGGAGCAGTCGGCTTTGCCGACGAGGGGTTGAATTAAAAAATCTACAACCCAAATTACACATCGCCGCAAAAAACCGCCAAAAACCGACACCTGTCCGAACAATGTAATGACACGGGATGCAAAATTTCGCTTAAAAATCATATTTACTATTGATTTTTTTGCTAACTCTTAGTAGAATAAAACCACGCAATAGTATGCGTTCGCGGCAGGCGGTACAATATGTGGTACTCTGCCGCAGGCGGTGGATTTTTTTAATTAAAAGGAGGAAAAATAATGAATGTAAGAAAACGCGGACTTGCGCTTCTCATGTGCATCTGCATGATCTTCACGCTCCTGCCGTTTTCTGTATTCGCGGAAGATGCAGAAAATGGAAATAGGGGGGGGTACTGAAGGTACTGCACAGCAGAGCGTCGTCTACGGAACGTACGACAACGGCCCATGGACGCAGGTTAACGGCATGACCGCTGACAGCAGCGCCGAAAATTACAAATACGCTGCTACCGGTGCTGATGTAACATACAGCAAGACGGCAGTGTCAAAGGGCAATGATACCTATGATATCACCCTCAATATCGAATCCAAGACGTCATCGACTGCACCCGGCGCATCTGCTGTTGTGCTCACTATTGATATATCAACATCGATGTATTATTGCACAGAGTGTGGCAATTACTACAATTTGCTTGGAGATGCCACAGACTACCATAAAAGTAATTGCAGCAGAAGCAAACAGATTATAGGTTGGCATGGGTCGACTGTGCAGAGTGATGAAATGCGTCTTTATGCTGCTAAAAATGCTGCTGTAAACTTTGTTAATAGCTATAAAGGTGATGCCGCGAATGCTGGCAGATATATTCAGTTAGTTGCTTTCGACGGAAAGGCTTATATAAAGCTTTCCAACTGGATTGACGTGTCTGTTGCAGCTAATGCAACTGAGGCAATTGATGCTATAAACAAACTCACTCCGCCGGAAGTAGGTAATGGAACAAACCTTGAACAGGGATTAAGCAAAGCAAAAGAATTGATTACATCTGCCCCTGACGGTATTGCAAAAGACAAAAAGTTTGCTGTTGTTCTGACTGATGGCGAACCCAACAGGCAGGGCAGCGATTCTAGCTCGCGGAAAATCAAGAGCAAAACCGATGCTGCTGCTAAAGATTTGAAATCTGCCGCAAGCGTTTACACAGTTTGCTTCGGCGCTGAATCCACCAGGAGCGACGAACTCGGAACGACGGTCGGAGCATATCTGTCCGGCACGGTTGCAAGTAATCCGAGCAATGCATTTAACGCCGACAGCGCGGCTGAACTTAACAAAGCATTTGAGGATATCTTCAAATCCATCGAACAGGGTCTTAGCTCCGGCTTTACTGTGACCGACCCGATGGGTGCGTTCATCCAGCTTGATAAGTCCTCAATCAAGGATGCAACTGCAAAGGTGAATGGCAACACCATCACCTGGACGCCGACCACCGGAGAAGTATCCGAAGAGAATGGCGTCAAGACCTATACCTACACTCTTACCTACACCGTTAAGCTCGACACCGCAGCTAACGGCTTCGTTGATAATAAGTATTATGCCACCAACGGCGTAACGACTCTTGCATTCAAAGACGGTGACGATAATATCACTCGCGACTTCAACGTCCCCGGCGTAAAGGGCGAAACTTACACCGTTACCTATAATAAGGGCGATCACGGCACTCTTAACGATCAGAATGGCGAAGGTAATGTCGTTCACAGCAAGCTACAGCTCAACAGCAAAACTCCCGCAGCACCCGAAGTGACCGCCGACGATGGCTACTACTTCACCGGCTGGGAGCCGACGGTTGCCGAAACCGTCACCGGTAATGCTACCTACACCGCACAGTATAAAATCAAGGACGACCTCAGCTACACCGTACACTACTATTGGAACGGAACGACTGATAAGGTCGCAGAAGACAAAGTAGTTGAAAGCCAGACGTTTAACACAATAGTTACCGAAAAACCGGCAACTGTCCCCGGCTACACCCCGGTTTCCGCTGATAGCAAGACAATAACGATCGGAACCGGCACCAATGAGATTACATTCTACTACTATAAGAATGTAACTCTCACCGCCGAAGACAGAATCGTTACTTATAACGGACAAGAGCAGACGGTTAATACCGGATATGATGTTGTTGTGAAAGCCGATAACGGCAAAGACTTCAAACTGTCTGGCGTTGACTTTAAGGGCGTACACGCTTCCGGCACCGGCAAGGAAGTTGGCAAATATGACATCGACTTTGTTGGTGAGACTGTTGGCAAAACAGATACAACCGCTAAGTACATCGTAGCAAACACCGTAAAGGGAACCCTCACAATCACCCCGATTGACACAGTCGTTGTAACGATCACCGGCAACACTGACACCAAGGTATACAATGGTGCTGAGCAGTCGGTAACCGGCTACACGGTGAAAATATCCGATCCTAAATATACCGAAGCAGACTTTAAGTTTACCGGTGATCCTAAAGCATCACGTACTGATGTTGGCACAACCCCGATGGGGCTTAATACTGATCAGTTTGAAAACAACAATAAGAACTTTAAAAACGTTACATTTGTTGTAGAAGACGGCAGCCTCACTATCACCAAGCGTCCTTTGACCATCGAAGGTCAGAGCAGCGAACCTATAACCTACGATGGACAAACCCATAGCTTTATGAAATGGTGGCCTGTTACGCCAACTGATAACACCGGACTGGTATCGGGTCATGAAGTAAGCGGAATCAACTATCTGCTTACAGGCAAGGATGCAGGCTCATATACCGGCAAATTCTCCGGCGACGCAAAGATAATGTCCGGCGAGGAAAATGTAACCGAAAACTATAGTATCGAGTACACCCTCGGCAAGATGAAGATTGTTCCTGCCGAAAGAATTGCTGTTAAGATTATCGGCAATCATAAAGAGGTATGGTACAACGGCCAGGAGCAGTCGGTAAGCGGCTTTACGTTTGATGTGGCAGATAATACTGTTACGGTTGAACTCAAAGATGGCCACTATGCGATAGCAAAGGGAACAAATGTTAAAACCTACTACATGGGACTGAAATCCGATGATTTCACCATAAACCATAAGAACTACAAAGAAGTCTCGGTCGAAATTGTTGACGGTTATCTCACCATCAAGAGGCATTACACCCCCAATCCCCCGATAACCGACAAGATCACGGTCGAGATCACGGGCAACAGCGACAGCGTCGTGTATGACGGCACCGAGCACAGCGTCAAGGATTACACCGTGAAGATCAGCGACTCCCGCTACACCGAGAAGGACTTCACCTTCAGCGGCAAGGCGCTCGCAAGCGGCGTCAATGCCGGAATCTACGAGATGGGTCTCAAGGCCGATCAGTTCAAGAACACCAACGCGCGCTTTACGAACGTTGAGTTCATCATCAAGGCAGACGGCGTTCTGACGATCACGCAGCGTCCTCTGACCATCACCGCCGGCAGCGCCGAGGGCATCGCCCCCGTTACCTGCGATAAGTACACCGTCGAAGGCCTCGCAACCGGCGACAAGGTCGATTCCGTCAAGATCACCGGCATCCAGAGCGAGCCGGGCGAGTCCCCGAACGTTGCGTCCGATGCAGTCATCAAGAACGCAAAGGGCGAGGATGTCACCGCAAACTATAAGATCACCTATGTAAACGGCGTTCTCAAGGCCATCGAGGTCCTCAATAAGGAGATCCACTTCAACTACGTCATCGGCTACACCGACGGCACCATCCGCCCGAATAACGACATCAGCCGCGCAGAGGTAGCAACGATCTTCTTCCGCCTGCTGACCGACGAGGCACGCGAGCAGTACACGACGACCGCAGGTAACTTCACCGACGTTAAGGCCGGCATGTGGTGCAACCGCGCGATAGCAACGCTTACGAACATGGGCATCATCAAGGGCTACACCGACGGCAGCTTCCAGCCGAACAAGAGCATCACCCGTGCAGAGCTTGCGACGATCATCGCGCGCTTTGCAAAGCTCGACATCAACACCAAGACCTTCAGCGACATCAACGGCCACTGGGCACAGAAGAACATCGAGCTTGCCGCAGGCAACGGCTGGATAAACGGCTATGAAGACGGCACCTTCCGCCCGAACAACAACATCACCCGTGCAGAGACCTTCGCAATGATAAACCGCGTCCTCGATCGCCAGACCGAGAGCGTGTCCGACCTCCTGCCGACGTCCGACATGAACATGTGGAGCGATAACCTGAACGAAAACGCATGGTACTACAAGGACGTACAGGAAGCGACGAACTATCATAAGTGCGACCGCGTGGGCGACAGCGTCTACGAGAAGTGGACCGAGAAGGTTCCCGACATCGACTGGGCATCTTACCAGATCTGATCGCAAAAACCAAAACCTATCACAAGGCAGCTTGTCTGCCTTGTGATTTTTTTATGTGCGTGGTATAATACCATCGGTTAACAAGGGCAAACACGCCTGACAGCGTGCCTTTTCGGCGCTTTTTGCCCTTGTTAACCGATGGTAAAATGATAATGCTATGCGGAGGCTGCCCGATTTGGATAAATTCGTTTTGAAATCTTCATATTCGCCGATGGGCGATCAGCCGGAGGCCATAGAGACGCTCGTGCGCGGCATCGAAAACGGACTCGATGAGCAGGTTTTGCTCGGCGTGACCGGCTCGGGCAAGACCTTCACCATGGCGAGCGTTATCGAAAAGCTCAATCGCCCGACGCTTGTTCTGGCGCACAATAAGACCCTTGCGGCGCAGCTGTGCTCGGAGTTTCGCGAGTTTTTCCCGGATAACGCCGTGGAGTATTTCGTCTCGTACTACGACTATTATCAGCCCGAGGCGTATATTCCGCACACGGATACCTTCATTGAAAAGGACAGCGCCATAAACGACGAGATCGAGCGCCTGCGCCACAGTGCAACGTCGAGCCTTTTCGAGCGGCGCGACGTCATAGTCGTTGCATCCGTCTCGTGCATCTACGGTCTCGGCGACCCGATCGACTATAAAAACATGGTCATATCCCTGCGCCCGGGACAGACGCGCAATTTTGACGAGCTTCTGCGCAAGCTCATCGAGATACGCTATGAGCGAAATGACATTGCTTTCGAGCGAAATATGTTCCGCGTCCGCGGCGACACGGTCGAGATATTCCCGGCTTATGCAACGGATAAGGCCATCCGCGTCGAGTTTTTCGGCGATGAGGTGGACAGAATAAGCGAGGTGAACGTCGTTACCGGCGCGCCCGTACGCTATCTGAACCACGCTGCGATATACCCGGCCAGCCACTATGTCGTAAGCCGCGATAAGATGGCGCGCGCTATCGACGATATCCGCGCCGAGTGCGCAGCGAGAGTGAAATACTTTCAGGATAACGGCAAGCTGCTTGAAGCGCAGCGCATATCGCAGCGCACAAATTACGATATCGAGATGATGCAGGAGTTGGGCTACTGCTCGGGCATCGAGAACTATTCGCGCATAATCTCAAACCGCCCGGCAGGCTCTGCGCCAATGACGCTGCTCGATTACTTTCCGAAGGATTTCCTGCTGTTCGTTGATGAAAGCCACGTCACGCTGCCGCAGGTCAGGGCGATGTACCGCGGCGACCACGCGCGCAAGGAGTCCCTGGTTGAATACGGCTTCCGTCTGCCGTCGGCTTATGATAACCGACCGCTCAAATTCGAGGAATTTCAGGAGCGCATAAATCAGGCCGTGTATGTCTCCGCAACGCCCGGCGACTACGAGCGCGAAAGGGCAGGGCAGATAGCCGAGCAGATAATCCGCCCGACCGGCCTGCTCGATCCGGAGATCTCCGTGCGCCCGATAGAGGGGCAGATCGACGATCTTATAAGCGAGATCAATATACGCATCGAAAAAGGCCAGCGCACTCTGGTAACGACGCTCACGAAAAAAATGGCTGAGGATCTTACCGAATACCTCGGAGCCGCCGGCATAAAGTGCAGATACATGCACCACGATATCGGCGCGATAGAGCGTATGGAGATAATCCGCAGCCTGCGCCTCGGCGATTTTGACGTGCTTGTCGGCATAAACCTCCTGCGCGAGGGACTTGACCTCCCGGAGGTGAGCCTTGTTGCAATTCTCGATGCCGATAAGGAGGGCTTTCTTCGAAGCGAAACGAGTCTTATCCAGACCATCGGTCGCGCGGCACGCAACGCCGAGGGCACGGTGATCATGTATGCCGATACCGTGACGAGGTCGATGCGTCTTGCAATCGACGAAACCGAGCGCCGCCGCGCAAAGCAGGCGGCATATAACGCAGAGCACGGCATCGTGCCGAAAACGATAGTAAAAAGCGTTCGCGAGCTTATCGAGATATCCAGCGAGAGCGAGAAAACTCTGCGCCGTGCCGACGGAGTGAAGCTCACAAAGTCCGAGCGCAAGGAGCTTATCGAAAAGCTCGAAAAGGAAATGAAAGCCGCGGCAAAAATGCTTGAATTCGAGCTTGCGGCTCAGCTTAGAGACGAGATCGTCCGCCTGCGCGGCGAGGTGAAATGATGAAACTTCTTATACTTGACGGAAACAGCATAGTAAACCGCGCGTTTTACGGCATACGCGCGCTCACGGCGCCCGACGGAACGCCCACAAACGGCGTGTACGGCTTCCTTGCCATACTACGCAAGCTGCTTGACGATGAAAAGCCCGAGGCCGTGTGTGTTGCATTTGACCTCAAAGCGCCGACGTTCCGGCACCTGAGATACGCCGGATATAAGGCTCAGCGCAAGGGCATGCCCGAGGAGCTTGCCGTTCAGATGCCGATACTCAAGCAGGTGCTTGACGCAATGGGCATTCTTCGCCTTGAGCTTGAGGGCTACGAGGCCGATGATCTGCTCGGTACGGTCGCTGCGCGGTGCAGCGCCGCCGGCTGGGACTGCCGCATCGTCACCGGCGATAAGGACAGCTTCCAGCTTATAAGTGAAACGACGCATGTCTGCCATGTCAAAAGCCGTATGGGGCAGACAACGACGACCGAGTATACTCCAAAGCTGTTTTTTGACGAGTACGGCTTTGAGCCAAAGCACATTATCGATCTCAAGGCTCTGATGGGCGACAGCTCGGATAACATTCCCGGCGTGCCCGGCGTGGGCGAAAAAACGGCTATGGGTCTTGTTCAGAAGTATAAGGATATCGAGACCATTTATGCCGGGCTTGACACCATAGATGTCAAAGAGAGTATGCGCAAAAAACTGCGCGAGGGCAGGGAGAGCGCCTTTTTGTCCTATGAGCTTGCAACGATACACACCGATGCGCCGATAGAGTTTGCACCCGATGACGCAAAGTGGAACGAGGACTATAAGCCTGAGTTGTACGATGTGCTCAAAAAGCTCGGATTTAATAAATTCATCGAAAAATGGGGCGTGAGCGAAAGTGCCGAGAGCGCGCAGAAGGCTGTGACAGAGCGCATTGAATATGTTGAATATGCCTCGTTTGACGAGATAATGCAGGCTGTTCAGAGTGCCGACGAGATCGCCGTAACGGCGGATGAAAGCTTTGACAGTATTGAGATATGCGACGGGAGGGCAGTGTACATTGCACGTTGGAGCAGCCTTGGGGACGATTATTCAAAGCTGCTGAGCTTTGTGTTTTCGGATAAAGTCAAGAAGACTGCGCACAATGTCAAAAATCTGATGACGCAGCTCATTGCCGAAAAGCTGCCGCTTGACGGCTTTGTATATGATACGGCGCTTGCAGGATATCTGCTTGACGCAACTGCCGGAGACTACAGCCTCGGCCGCATGAGCATAGGCTATTGCGGCGCAGAGCTTGACGGAGCGGAGGCTGTGTACAGACTGCGCCCTGTGACCGAGAAAAAGCTTGAAGAGCTCGGCATGACAAAGCTCTTCTACGAGATAGAAATGCCGCTGTGCCGCGTTTTGGCCGATATGCAGGAGCAGGGCTTTATGATAGATAAGGCGGCTCTCGTTAGCTTTGGCGAAGGGCTGACCGGCACGATAGCGGAGCTGGAGCGCACCATATACGAGCAGGCCGGGTGCGAGTTTAACATCAATTCGCCCAAGCAGCTCGGCGAGGTACTTTTCGATAAGCTCTTGCTCCCGGCCGGCAAAAAAACGAAAACCGGCTGGAGCACAAATGCCGACGTTCTTGAAAAGCTGCGAGGCAAGCACCCGATAGTGAACATGGTTCTCGATTACCGCATGCTCACAAAGCTAAAGAGCACATATGCCGACGGGCTTTTGAAGCTCATCGATCCGGACGGCAGGATAAGAACCAAGTTCCAGATGACCGTCACCGCGACCGGCCGACTGTCGAGCACCGACCCTAATCTTCAGAACATACCCATACGCAAGGAGCTCGGCAGCCATATCCGCGAGATGTTCATTGCATCTAAGGGAAATGTCCTTGTCGATGCCGACTACAGTCAGATAGAGCTGAGGCTGCTTGCGCATATATCCGGCGATGAGCATATGCGCGCGGCGTTTTTAAGCGGCGAGGATATCCACACCGTCACAGCCTCGCAGGTGTTCAATACGCCGACCAATGAGGTAACGCCCTTGCAGCGCAGCCGCGCAAAGGCCGTAAACTTCGGCATAGTCTATGGCATATCACCGTGGTCGCTTGCGCAGGATATCGGCGTAACGCAGGGTGAGGCAAAGGCGTACATGGATGCGTATTTAAATAAATACGACGGTGTGCGCGACTATATGAAGTCCATCGTCGAAAAGGCAAAGCAGGACGGATATGTCACGACGATCTATTCGCGCCGCCGCGATCTGCCGGAGCTTAAATCGTCGAATTTCAACACAAGATCGTTTGGCGAGCGCGTTGCGCTGAATATGCCCATCCAGGGCACTGCGGCAGATATAATAAAGCTTGCAATGGTGAATGTGTATAACAGGCTCAAAGCCGAGGGACTAAAGGCAAGGCTCATTTTGCAGGTGCATGACGAGCTTATCTGCGAATGCCCCGAGAATGAGGCGCAGACCGTTGCAGACATTCTGCGCGAGGAGATGAGCGGAGCTGCCAAGCTCAGCGTACCGCTCACGGTCGATGCGAAAATAGGCCACAGCTGGGCGGAGGCGCACTGATGCTGACTTATGAACAAGCCGGGGACGTTCTCGACGATCTTGTTGACGAGCTGCCCGAGGAAATATTCAAAAACTTAAACGGCGGAGTCAGCTTCGTTGAGGATGCCGTGCGCAGCGACGACGGAAGATACACGCTCGGCATGTATTTTCGCGATAAAATGGGGCGGCATATCGAGCTGTATTACGGTTCGTTTACAGAGCTTTACGGAGACATGGATGATGAGACCTTCCGCCGTCGTTTAAGGAGCACGCTCCACCATGAGCTTACGCACCATATCGAAAGCCAGGCCGGCGACCGCAGCCTTGAGCGTTGGGACGAGCGCCAGTCCGAGCTTTACGGCTTTGGCGGTATTGACGTAAAAAGCATACTGTTTGTGTGCGATGATAACAGCATGTCGATTGTAGCCGAAGCGGTGTTTAACTCGTCAAAGGGCGATTACTGCCCGGAGATCATGGCATATTCGGCCGGGATCGACGTTAAGGATAAAATAAATCCGCGTGTGAAAAAATGCTGCGAAGCGCTCGATATAAGGCTGCCGCACGGCTATCCTGTGCCGGTAACGCGCGAGCTTATCGAACGATGCGATGTCGTGCTGTGCATGACGGCGCTTCAGGCGCAGAAGCTGTCGGATGAATATCAGGATATGGACGAGCGCATTATGTGCCTTGCCGATGAGGATATCTATCCGCCGACGCTGCCGCTTGGCTGGAAAAAATGTGTTCTGCGCATTGAGGATGAAGCTCTTGCCGTCATAGACGAGCTGCACGAGGAGGACATGTAATGGTGCGCATTGTCGATACAAGAGCCGAGCATATTGACGATATCCTGCGCATCGAGCAGCAGTGCTTTTCACTGCCGTGGACTCGCGAGCAGCTTACAGCTCAAATGACGGATTCCATGCATGTTTTTCTTGCTGCCGAGGCCGAAAACGGCAGGGCAGTTGGCTATGTCGGCCTTATGTACGTCCTTGACGAGGGGTATATATCAAACGTCGCCGTGTCGCCGGACAGGCGGCGCGAGGGGATAGCCGATATGCTGCTTGACGAGCTTCGCGCACGAGCCGAGGCTAAGAAGCTAAGCTTTCTGACGCTCGAGGTGCGCCTTGGCAATGTGCCGGCGCAGAGCTTATATAAAAAACACGGCTACATCGAGGTCGGCCGGCGAAAGGGATACTACAGCCTGCCGAAGGAGGACGCCGTTTTGATGACTTGTTTTCTAAGTGAGGAAGAGAAATGAAAATTATACTCAGTCGAAAAGGATTTGATTCCGCAAACGGCGGCATTGTCAGCCCTATCTTTGAAGATGGCACGATGATTTCCTTTCCCATTCCCAGTGGGGATACCGATACCTATGATTCGCTCTACTACAATGGGATTCCATACTCCAAAATTTTACATGATTTGAGGCATAAGGGTGGGAATCACTGCCATGTCGACCTGGATTTGGATTTGAGTCGGCGTGCAAAGGAAATTGACGGCTGGTTTCCAGCGTTCGGTCAGCGGGATGCCGCGGCTTCTTACCTAAAGAATCTGGGTGTTGCGCCGGGAGATATTTTCCTATTTTTTGGAAATTTCCACTTTGTTGAGTGCAAAAACGGGGAATACAAGTATTCGCGGGGTTGCGGTGATTTTTACCGCGAAAAAGATATTCAGGTGATTTGGGGCTACCTACAGGTGGGGGAAATCCTTTCTGCGCCCGAAAAGCAAAAAGAAGCGTGGTGGCACCCCCATTCAACCGATGAGCGGACAAGCGGCACAGCGAATGTTATATTCAAGGCATCTGAGAAACTTTCTCTG
>ENA-OROL01001075-OROL01001075.1-human-gut-metagenome-genome-assembly--contig:-NODE-1075-length-23897-cov-5.076168_pt1 | contig 23897 bp, 20 predicted proteins | sample MGYA00242128_ERZ509048 | MGnify/ENA primary metagenome ERZ509048 (study PRJEB26280, sample SAMEA2338750) | human gut metagenome | biome: human gut; feature: human-associated habitat; material: faeces...
ACTATAAGCAAAAGGACGAATGAAAAAACTCTCGTTTTTTCACACGCCCTTTCTTATCCAATCTAGCATATTTTGATTCAAAAAGCAAGAGATGTAACAACCTTTTATAATTTGTAATTGCATTGTGTTTCAACAAAAAAATAAGGAACAATGCGGAAACGAGGAACTATGAACAATGATTTAAAGACAGAAGAAATGTGTGAGAATTGGCTGATACAGCAAAAAGCCAAAATTAAAAAGAGTACGTATGCAAATTACTGTTATCTGATCAGAAAGCTCATTGAACCGGAATTAGGGGAAATTGATGTCATGAAATTGAAAAAGGCATACCTCGAACAATTGGTTTTGGATTTGCAGGAAAGAGAATATGCGGATAGTACCATTTATTCTGCGCTGCGTGTTTTGAAAACGATTCTAAGAAAACATGCAGTGCAAAACGACAATTATGAGGAAATGATACATCACTGTTATCTTACCGTTCACCGTTTGGAATCTAAAGTACTGCTTGAGGACGAAAGTGCATGTATCAAAGAATATTTATTACAGAAAAATGACACATATGCACTTGGGATTCTTTTGTGCCGAAGCACAGGTATCAGAATTGGTGAATTGTGTGGATTGAAATGGGAAGATATTCATCTGGACACGGGAATATTTGAGATAAAAAGGACTGTATCGCGGATTCAAAATGATAATTACAGGGAAGGACTTCCAAAAACAATGCTATATATCCGAACTCCAAAATCGTTTTCATCGATAAGAACGATACCGATTCCTGATTTTTTGGAAAACTGTTTGAAAGAAAAAAGAAAACCGGAGGATTGTTATTTTCTGACAGGAACCACACGTTGTACGGAACCCCGGAATGTGCAAAAACATTTTAAAACCATTTTAAAGCACTGTAATCTTTCTGATTATAATTTTCATTCGCTGCGTCATGGGTTTGCGTTTTCGTGTCTTGAGAGTGGGGTTGAGTGTAAAACAGTTTCCTCTATTTTAGGGCATTCTTCCACACAGATTACCATGGATTTATATGTTCATGCAACGTTAAAGCAGAAGGCTAAGTGTGTAAATATGTTTTAAGGAAAAAGGTTCGTCTTTTACATAATAAGACGAACGTACCGAGCAGTTAATAAAATTATAACCATTATTTTGGAAAATAGGACAAGGGGTTTGATTTTGTTGCTGTATCAATACATTTATAGGAGGAAAGCATGAAAATGAAGAAAGCACTACGCAAATTATTGGCTATGTGTATGGCAGTCATGAGCATTTTATTTATAATGCCGAGTACGATATCATATGCAGAGCAGTCATCACAAACGGGGGACACTATTACATGTAAAATTAAAGAATTTGACATGGGAAATAAGGCATTTCAGATTGAATTGTCTACCAATGCAAGCGAATGTGGAATAGCATATTACCACTATAATTATTATTCTCAGGGATTTATGGATATAGAGGAAGTCTTTGCATCTGCAACAAAGGAATACTCTTCCACAGTTACTTTCACTGTCAATGATGGAGATTTGGTATATGCATGGATTATTGATCAGGACGGAAATACTTTAGCACCTGTCAAAGAGCCTGATTATTTTCAAGATATAGAGGCATCTCGATTCCCAGTACAGAATTATAATCCTGATATTGTCTATACAAATGGGGATGTAATTGAATACAATGCAAATATGAGTGTAGATAAGGGAATTTTAGATTTAACCATTTTGCCGCAAATGACCGGCACATACGTTGCTACATTTTTTAATAACGACTACATGGTCGCCAGAAATTATTATGCATCTGGTGCATATGATCCTTCAGGAGAGAATATGTATGATGGTGCAATCGACTGTATGAATGAATCTGGAACATATGAATGGAGAGTAATAACTCATAAAGATAATTCATATTCTAAAGTACAAACTATAACATATGATTATACCAAGCCGAAAAGTAAAATGCCAGAAATTGATATTACAAAAGTAACATTTGAAAATGGTATCGTATCGTTTCCTACTGTAGAAGGTGCATATGGATATACCTGTTATGTGTATCGTAGTTACGATAATGGTGCCACATTTGATGCATTTATATTTGGAAGTGAAAGAAATTGCAATTCGGATGTTGTGACCTGTGATTATAGTAAATTTTTACAGGAAGGCTGTCTCTATAAAGTTGGTATCAGAACGTTAAGTAGCGATATCACAGCAATAGCAAACAGTGACGAATTATTCACAGATGTTTATAATCCTTCCAAAGAAGGCGAAGATGTGGACAATAATTTAAAGGATACTTTAAATAATGTTCTGAAAGAGGCAGGGGTTGACTCTGTTGAGAAAGCAGATGCAGACACATTAAACACGATCTATAATAATGCATCCGATGCAGATAAAATTACCATTGCCAAAGCATTAAAAGAAGGACTGGATAGCCTGGATACAAACGAGTTAAAAGTGGCATTACAGACCAATAGTGACACTCGTGCCAGCATCGAGGCAATCGAAAAAATGTATACCGAAACAGCAGGAATCACCATTGATAAACCGGATGTATCTGTCGAAGCAGGTGAATTAATTGAAGCAGGTGGTATTTCGGTAACAGGAGCTGGATTGAATGCTGCAGCTGGGGTAACAAATGTTGGTTTAAAGATTACTAAAGAAGATGCAGCAGGCGTTGACTCTACGCTTTACAAAAATTTTGTATCACTTGGAATTACATTAAACGGAGCAGACAACGTAAATAATCTGGCTATTCCGGTACAGATCACTATGCCAATTCCGAAAGGGGTTGATATCAGTAAACTTGTTATTTTACATTTGAATGCAGACAGTACGGTAAATGAGAAACTTACAATTGCAAATGGTGGATACATTTATGACGGTGTAAACCGCACCATTACTTTCACAGTAACTCATTTTAGTACATTCATTTTTGCGGAAGCAGACGATACAAGCACGACACCGGGAAACCCAACAACACCAGCAAACCCGACAACACCGGAAAATCCGACAACGCCAGCAAATCCGACGACACCTGAAAGCTCTGTGACAAATCCGACAACAACAGCAGAACCAGCACAGAGTCAGGCAACAGAGACGGACAATACAGCTTCTGCAACAGCAGAGACCGTGACATCTTCTCCAAAAACAGGGGATAACGGCAGTATGGCAGTATTATGGGTATTATTTGCCGGCTGCGCGATTACAGCATTCTGTTATGCGAAAAAAAGAGTAAGAAGATAATTATCAAATTTAAGTGATTGAAAAGCCTTTGTGGAAAGAATTTTCTGCAAAGGCTTTTTAAATTTACTTGAAGAAAAGCGGTGGCTTCTATATAATCTAAGAGTGTATTCGAGAAAAATATCTATGTTTATATAGAAGAAAAATCAGAAAGAGGACATACGAATGATACAGTTTACCGGATATGATTTATTGTGGCTATTTTTTATATATTCTTTTGCGGGCTGGGTGTTAGAGACAGCCGCGGCAACATTTATGCACCGGAAATTTTCCAACCGTGGGCTGGTAAATGGCCCGTTATGTATCCTGTACGGTGTGGGAGCTGTTGCAATGTCTGTGGGCTTGCAGGAACTGACCGGGCTATGGCTCTTTTTATTTGCATCCCTGTATGCAGCAGTTACAGAGTTCGTCGCTGGAAAGTTAATTGAGAGGTTTTATCATAAACGCTGGTGGGATTATAGTAAGAGTAAATGGAACTTAGACGGTTACATCTGTCTCCCGGTTTCCCTGATAAAAGGTGCATTGGGTTATGTTGTGGTGAAATATGCCAACCGGTGGGTATTCCGATTGCTTGCAATACTGCCACAGCTTTTGGTACATATTGTTCTGCTGGTGCTGATCGGTGTGCTTGTGGTGGATGTACTCGCCTCCTATCTGCTTGTGACAGGAAAGAGCAGACACCCGGAGAAGTGGCTGGAAGCAAATAACAAAATCGATCGTTTCCGCATCAGGCTTGGCAATAAGATTGCAGGATCGATTGAAAAACGAATGACAAAAGCCTACCCGAAGGCAAGCTTTGTGGAAAAGGTCACAAAGGATAAAACTGTTTTTGCAAAGGGCTGTGATTTTTATAAAATCGTGATGTTATTTTTTGTGGGAGCATTCCTGGGAGATATCACGGAGACCATTTTCTGCCGCATCACAGCAGGGGTGTGGATGAGCCGCAGCAGTGTGGTGTGGGGACCATTCAGTATCGTGTGGGGACTTGCGATTGCAATGGTGACGGCAATGTTATATAAATATAAGGACAGAAGTGACGGATTTCTGTTCTGGACAGGTACTTTTTTAGGCGGTGCTTACGAGTATCTGTGCAGTGTATTCACGGAGCTGGTATTTGGAAAAGTATTCTGGGATTACAGCTGGATGCCGTTTAACCTCGGCGGAAGGATTAACCTGTTGTACTGCTTTTTCTGGGGAATCGCAGCCGTTGTGTGGTTTAAGATTCTGTATCCGAAAATTTCGGGATTGATAGAAAAAATTCCTGTTGTGATCGGTAAGACAGTGACATGGATGCTGATCGTATTTATGTGCTGCAATGTTGTGGTGTCCTGCATGGCGTTAATACGCTATGATGAGAGAGGCAGACAGGTGGAAGCAACGCAGAGCTGGCAGGTGTACATGGATGAGCATTATGATGACGCAAAGATGGCGCACATTTACCCGAACGCCAAGACAAAATAAGAGGAAAAACAATGAAATTAATTAAAACAGAGGAAGCGGTCGGTCATGTTTTATGTCATGACATGACGCAGATTATAAAGGGTGTCACGAAAGACGCAAGATTCCGCAAGGGGCATATTGTGACAGAAGAGGATATCCCGGTGTTATTATCCATGGGAAAAGAAAATATCTATGTGTGGGAGAAGAACGAAAACATGCTTCATGAGGATGAGGCGGCAGAGATCCTGCGTGAGATCTGTCAGGGAGAACATATGCATGCCTCCCAGCCGAAAGAGGGGAAAATCGAGCTGACCTCGGACATTGACGGAATTTTAACAATCAATGTGGAAAAACTTCTGGCAGTCAATTCACTTGGTGAGATGATGATCGCAACGAGACATTCCTACACCCCGGTGAAAAAGGGGGCGAAGCTTGCGGCAACCAGAATTATCCCACTGATCATTGAGAAAGAGAAGATGGAAGCAGCAAAACGGTGTGCGGGCAAAGAGCCGCTTATCAATGTGCTTCCATATAAATTAAAGACGGCGGCGCTCATCACGACGGGCGGTGAGGTGGCAAAAGGACTGATCCGGGACACCTTTTCCGATGTGGTCATTGGGAAGCTGAAAGCCTATGGCATTGAGACGGTAGAGCATTGTTATCCGGGGGATGACGAGGCGCTTATCACGGAAAAAATAGCAGAGTACAAAGCAAAAGATGTGGATATGATCTTATGTACCGGAGGCATGAGCGTTGATCCGGACGACCGCACGCCGGGAGCAATTAAGCGTTCGGGAGCGCAGATCGTCACCTACGGTGCGCCGGTGCTGCCGGGAGCTATGTTTCTGCTCGGATATTTTGAGGACGGCACGCCGGTCATGGGACTGCCGGGCTGCGTGATGTACGCAAAGAGCACCATTTTTGACATTATGCTGCCGAGGATCGCGGCCGGGATCCCGGTGAAAGCGGAAGATTTTTATGTGCTGGGACATGGGGGCTTATGCCTCGGATGTGCAGAGTGCAGATTCCCGGACTGTTCTTTTGGAAAGGTTTAAAGAGGTATGGAATGGAATCATTTTGATGAGAATGGCAATGCCGTGATGGTGGATGTCTCCGGAAAAGAGATCACAGAGCGCATTGCGGTGGCGAGCGGAAAAATCCGTGTGAATGACGCGGTCATGTCCGCAATTGTCACCCACACGGCAAAAAAAGGTGACGTGCTGACCGTAGCGCGTGTGGCAGGAATTATGGGAACAAAACAGACGTCAAATCTGATCCCGATGTGTCATCCGCTCTGCTTGAATAAATGTACCGTTGATTTTGAGGTAAAGGAAGCGGAAAACATCATAAAGGCACTGTGCACGGTCAAAGTTTCCGGGAAGACCGGAGTGGAGATGGAGGCGCTGATGGGCGTGAATGTGGCGCTTCTGACGATTTATGACATGTGCAAGGCAATGGACCGCGCAATGGAAATTTTTGACGTTCATTTAGAAAAAAAAGACGGTGGAAAATCCGGACTTTTTGAGCGAATTAAGGAAAGAGAACAATGTTAGATCAATACAGCCGCAATATCGACTATATCCGCATTTCGGTCACAGACCGCTGTAATCTGCGCTGTATTTATTGTATGCCGCAGACGCGTAAGACGTATCTGAGACAGGAAGAACTTCTGACTTATGACGAGATCGTGAAATTAGCGGGAATTTACCGCAGTCTCGGGATCAAAAATGTTAAGCTGACCGGGGGTGAGCCTCTGGTGAGGGAACATATTGAAGAACTTATTTTCCGGCTAAAAAAGGAATGCGGCATGGGAAAAGTGACACTGACGACGAACGGGATCCTTTTGGAACAACAGCTGGATGGTCTTGTAAAAGCGGGACTCGATGGTGTGAATATCAGTCTGGATACATTAAACCCGGAACATTACAATTCCCTCACAGGAGGATGTCATGTGGACAGGAATCCCTCTGACGGTAATCTGGAAGCAGTGCTGCGGGGAATGCGAAAGGCGCAAAAACAGGCAGGAATCTCTGTAAAAGTGAATTGTGTGCTGATGCACCAGACCAGAGAGGAGCTGCTTGCGCTGGCAGAACTTGCAAAAGACGGCGTAAATGTCCGTTTTATCGAACTGATGCCGATCGGTCAGGGAAAAGAAAAACATACATTAAAAGAGGCAGAGGTGAAGCACATACTCAGTGAAACTTATGGGACGATCAGACCGTGCGAGGAAAAACTTGGAAGCGGACCGGCACATTATAGGAAAATTGATGGATTTGAAGGAAAAATTGGATTTATCAGTGCAATTTCACATAAATTCTGCAGTGGATGTAATCGTGTCCGCATGACGGCGGACGGTTTTTTAAAACCATGTCTGCAATATGAGACAGGAATGGATCTGCGCACGCTGTTAAGAGACGGCGTTTCGGATGCGGAGTTAAAAGTGCAGATTGAAACGATTATCACACAAAAACCGAAGTGTCATCATTTTGGGGAAATCAATGAGCCGGAGCGGACAGAACACAGAGGAATGTCGGAAATTGGAGGCTAGTACAGAGACACAATCTTTGCAGGTTGTGGGAAAGGCTGGGTTTTTAAATGGGAAAAGTAAGGGCTGTGTGCATCAGTGAAAAGCGCGGCACACAGAAGAAAAATATAGAATCCGCAGTATTTGTGGAAAACTGGGGCATTGAGGGAGATGCCCATGCAGGAAACTGGCACAGGCAGATTTCCTTATTATCAGAGGAAACGATCGCCGCATTTAAGGCGCGTGGTGCAGAGGTTACAGATGGGGCTTTCGGAGAAAATCTCGTCGTGAGCGGCTATGATTTTACAAAGTTCCCGATTGGAACAAGGTTTACGTGCAAAGATGTGGTGCTGGAATTAACGCAGATCGGAAAAGAATGTCATCATGGCTGTGAGATTTTTCAGAAGATGGGAGAGTGCATCATGCCGACGAACGGCGTGTTTGCGAAAGTGCTTCACGGCGGAAAAATCAGTGTCGGGGATGAGTTTCATGTGCAGTACCGGGCGGCAGTCATCACGTTAAGCGATACCGCTTCTAAGGGAGAGCGGGAGGATGCGAGCGGAGCGGCGGTCGAAGAAATTGTGGGAAAAGAGGGCTATGAGGTGGTTTTCAAAAAAATCATCCCGGATGATGGAGACACGCTGACAGCACTGTTGTGTGAACTTTCGGATGAAGATAAAGCGGATCTGATTTTAACGACAGGCGGAACAGGTTTTTCCAAAAGAGACAATACGCCGGAGGCAACCATGCGTGCAGTTGAACGCGAAACACCGGGAATCTCAGAAGCCATGCGCTATTATTCCCTGCAGATCACGCCGAGGGCGATGCTCTCCAGAGGCGTGTCGGGAATCCGGAAAGAGGCATTGATCGTCAACCTACCGGGAAGCCCGAAGGCGGTAAGAGAGTGTCTGGAATATGCGATCGGTGCACTGACGCATGGAATTGATATTTTAAAGGGAAATACCGGACATTGTGCGGGAAAATAAAAGAACCATAAATTTGCAAACAATTTGCAGTTTTGTATAAAAATAATCAGAAGCAAAATGAGGAAAAATGATGAAAAAATGGACAGCAGTTCTATTACTGACTGCTATGACCGCAGGACTTGCAGCCTGTGGCAGCAATAAAGGAGCAGATACAAACACAGATGCTCCGGCACAGAATGAAAGCACAGAGGAAACAGTGACAACAGAAACATCCGGTGCAGCACAGAATGCAGACATCCAGGGAACGATCACACTGGCGGCAGCCGCAAGTCTGGAAAAATCTTTTACAGAGCATCTGATCCCAATGTTTGAGGAACAGTACCCGGAAGTATCCATTGAAGGGACTTATGACAGCTCCGGAAAATTACAGTCACAGATCGAGGCTGGCGCAGATGTGGACATCTTCTTTTCCGCAGCGTTAAAACAGATGGAGGCATTGCAGGAGGAGGGCTATATCGCAGAGGATGCATCTGTGGATCTTCTGGAAAATAAAATCGTTCTGATCGTTCCGGCAGGAAAAGAGAGCGGTTATACTTCTTTTGAGGACATCGTGAATGCAGATATGATCGCAATCGGTGATCCGGAGAGTGTTCCGGCAGGACAGTACGGCAAAGAGGCATTGGAGAATCTGGATCTCTGGAGCAGTGTGGAAGGTAAATTAAGTCTTGGAACTAACGTGACAGAGGTATTAAACTGGGTGGCTGAGGGAAGCGCAGACGCCGGGATCGTTTACGCAACAGACGCAGCTTCCATGACTGACAAGGTTTCGGTTGTGGCAGAAGCACCGGAGGGAAGTGTTTCCAAAGTCATTTATCCGGTGGCAGAGTTAAAAGAGACAAAGAACAGAGACGCAGCAGATGCATTCATGGAGTTTTTACAGTCCGATGAAGCGCTTGACGTATTCAAGGCAGCAGGATTCACTGTCAATTCACAGCAATAAGACAGGATAGTAGTTCAGGAGGCATAAAAAATGGATCTTTCTCCGGTATGGATCTCGTTAAAAACATCGGTCGTATCGATCATCATCACATTTTTTCTGGGGCTTTGGGCAGCACGGGGCGTTGTGTCTGTCCGTTCCCCAAAAGCAAAAGCATGGCTGGATGGATTGCTGACACTGCCGCTCGTACTGCCTCCGACCGTAGCGGGCTTTTTCTTGCTTTATCTGTTTGGAGCAAAAAGACCGGCCGGTATCTTTTTAGAAAAAGTATTTCATTATAAAATCGTGTTCAGCTGGCAGGCAACCGTTCTGGCGGCTGTCGTGATCTCGTTTCCACTGATGTATCGCTCGGCGAGAGGCGCGATCGAGCAGGTCGATGCAAATCTGATCTATGCGGGCAGGACGCTTGGCATGAGTGAACGCACCATTTTCTGGAAAATTATTTTGCCACAGGCAAGACCGGGAATCCTCTCCGGCGGCGTGCTCGCATTCACAAGAGGGCTCGGCGAATTCGGAGCGACTGCGATGATCGCCGGAAATATTGCAGGAAAAACAAGGACACTGCCACTCGCCATTTATTCTGAGGTGGCGGCCGGGGATATGGATACCGCAGGAAAATACGTGTTGATCATTGTTGCTTTTTCCCTGCTCATCGTGGCAGGAATGAATCTGCGTGGAGAGAAAAAAAGATGAGTTTACAGGTGGAGATCGAAAAAAAACTAAATGACAAAGTGCTGTCTGTTTCTTTTGATACCGAAGGAAAACAGGGGATCACCGGAATCCTCGGTGCGTCCGGCTGTGGCAAGAGCATGACGTTAAAATGCATTGCCGGCATTGAGACACCGGATCGTGGGAAAATTGTTTTGAATGGCAGGGTATTGTTTGATTCCGGCAAAAAGATCAATCTGCGCGTGCAGGACAGACATGTCGGCTATTTATTCCAGAATTATGCACTGTTTCCGAACATGACGGTGGAGAAGAACATTGCGGCTGGTTTTCAGTATCGTCCCGGTCAGAAAATGTCTGCGGAGGAGATAAAAAAACAGACGGCAGATTATATGGAACTGCTGCATGTGACAGAGTTAAAATCCTCTTATCCGGGAAAATTATCCGGCGGGCAGCAGCAGCGTGTGGCGCTGGCGAGAATCCTTGCGTCAGACCCGGAGGTTTTGATGCTGGATGAGCCTTTCTCTGCGCTGGACGCATTTTTGAAAGAAAAACTGCAGTTGGAACTGTTGGAACTTTTGTCCGGTTATGACAAAGACATTCTGATGGTGACGCACAGCCGTGATGAGATCTACCGCTTCTGTGAACATATGCTGATCGTGGAGGATGGCAGACAGGCGGGATTTGGCGTCACAAAAGAGATTTTTAAAAATCCCGGCACACCGGCAGCAGCGAAGCTGACAGGCTGCAAAAATATTGAAAAAATCGAGAGAGTGGACGACCATACGATGGTTCTGCCAAACTGGAATACAACGGTCTGCGTAAAGGGCATGATCCCGGAAAATACGACACATATCGGCATCCGCGCACATTATTTAAGACTGCCGGAGAACGGACAGCGTGAAAATCTGGTGGAGTGCCAAAACGGAAAGATCCTCGACGATCCTTTTGAACTGGTGGTTGTTTTCGAACATGATGTCTGGTGGAAAATCCCAAAAGAAAGCTGGCAGAAAGAATATCAGGAAAAAATGCCGCAGTACCTCGTCATTCCGGAGGAGAGTATTCTTTATCTGCACGGATAAAACTTGCAAACTGTAAAGTTATTTTTTATAATAAAAATAACATGTGCTTAGGAAGTGTAAATGGAACGGAGGAAGAACAAATGCCGGAAAATACGCAGAGAGTGAGCGTTGGTGGATTTTCTTTTGAAAATAAGGATGAAGCAGAACAGGCGAAAAAGGAAATCGAGGGGATCAGATATATCAAGACCAAGACCGATATGAATGATCCGGAGGTCGTATTGCAGGTTTATAACAAAATGATCGAGCAGAAACTGTTTGAGACGGCAGTCGGATACAGTTACTTAAAGGATCTGCAGGAATACCTGACGACAATTCCTTTTATCAAAAATGAAGATATCCTGCCGATTCCGGTCACACATCCGAGACTTGAGGCAAGCTTAAAAAAGCAGAAGCGTGAGATCGCACAGAAGGAACGTGTGCGGGCGGTCAGGGCGAGACAGCGTGAAAAAAAGCTTGCAAAGATCGACAGGAAGGCATTAGAGACAGAGTCCTCCGGGAAATTGAAGATTTCCCTGTGCGTGAATGCAATCCTTGTGGTGTGCGTTGTGGCAATGTTTGCCATGACACTGACGAGCGACAGTCCGACGATCGTGGACTATCAGTCGAAACTTTTAAACCGTTATGCATCCTGGGAGCAGGAACTGACGGAGCGGGAAAAGGCAGTGAGCGAAAAAGAACAGGAACTTGGGATCCAGGTGGACACAGAACAGACAGATTTCACAGTTTCGCCATAAAATCGAGATATAATAAAGAGAGAACAGACGTAACCGGAGGACGATATGGAGAGATTAAAGATTCTTGTAGTAGATGATGAGAGCAGGATGCGTAAACTGGTCCGCGACTTTTTGGTGAGGGAAGACTATGAGGTGCTGGAGGCCGGAGACGGTGAGGAGGCACTGGATATATTTTATAAAGAAAAAAATATCGCACTGATCATTTTAGACATCATGATGCCAAAGATCAACGGTTGGGATGTCTGCCGTGAGGTGCGTGAAACATCCAAAGTTCCGATCATTATGCTGACTGCAAAAAGCGATGAGAGCGATGAACTGACCGGATTTGAACTTGGAGTGGACGAATACATTTCCAAACCATTTTCACCGAAAATCCTTGTGGCAAGGGTAAATGCACTGCTTCGCAGAAGCGGACTGACTGCCGGAAATGATGAAAAATTTGTCGAGGCGGGCGGTATTAAACTGGATAAGACGGCGCATCTTGTGACCGTGGATGGCAGACCGATCGAATTAAGTATTAAAGAATTTGAACTGCTGGACTATTTTATGGAGAATCAGGGAATTGCACTATCCCGTGAAAAGATATTGAACAACGTGTGGAATTATGATTACTTTGGAGATGCAAGGACAATTGACACACATGTCAAAAAACTCCGTGCCAAAATCGGGGAAAAAGGGGAGTATATCAAGACAATCTGGGGTGTTGGCTACAAGTTTATAGTGGAGTAGGACATTGCCGATTATTTGCAAAACTGATTGACATTACAGGATGGTTGTCATAATATGAAAAGAGATAAAAAAGGGTCACTGACCCGCGAACTTGCAGTGATATTAGTCGGACTTGTAGCAGGGACGATTATGTTATGCTGGTTTATCAATACTTCCTTTTTGGAAAAATATTATATGTTGAATAAGCAGGATTCGCTGATCGACGGATATGATGTGATCAACGGTGCCAGTGAGACAGGTGAACTGAATTCCAGTGAGTTTGATGTCACTTTTGACAATCTGTGTGCCAATGGTAATATTGCAGTTATGATCATCAGTTCCAACCGTGCGATCGTGAGGTCGTCGGTGAATGACAATCAGGTCATTCTGATGGAATTTATGAATATTTTGTTTGGTGATGACAGAAACCAGACCGAGATCTTACAGAGATCAGACAATTACGTCATACAGAAACAGACAGATACAAGGTTATCATCTGAGTACATGGTTCTTTATGGAACACTTTCCAATGGAAATCTGATCCTGATGCGTACCGCAGTGGAGAGTATCCGTGAGAGTGCAAAAATTTCAAATCAGTTTCTGGTTTACGTGGGCGTTCTGGCAATTGCGATCAGTGCGATTGTCACAGTGTTTGTGTCTAAGAGGATAACAACACCGATCTCAGAACTCACGGACATATCAAAAAGAATGACAGAACTTGATTTTGATGCCAAGTATGTTTCCAAAGGACACAGAAAAAATGAGATAGATGAACTCGGTGAACATTTTAACCGGTTGTCATGTGCGCTTGAAAGCACAATCTCAGAACTTAAGAGTGCAAATAACGAATTAAAACAGGATATTGAGAAAAAAACAGAAATCGATGAGATGCGCAAGGAGTTTCTATCCAATGTATCTCATGAGCTGAAGACACCGCTGGCGTTGATCCAGGGTTATGCAGAGGGATTGCAGGAGTGTATCAATGATGATGCACAGAGCCGTGATTTCTACTGTGAAGTGATCATGGACGAGGCGGATAAAATGAATCAGATGGTCAAAAAACTTCTGACTTTAAACCAGTTAGAGTTTGGAAATGAAGTTGTTCCTATGGAGCGCTTTAATCTGACAGAACTGATCCATGGAATTATTAATTCATCTTCTATTTTATTAGAGCAGAATGATATCTCGGTCACATTTGATGAGAGCGGACCGATGGATGCATGGGGAGATGAATTCAAGGTGGAAGAGGTTGTGACAAATTATCTGAGCAATGCGATCCACCATGCAGAATTTGATAAGAAGATCAGAATCTGGTACACAAGAAAAGACAGTGTTGTCCGGGTGAGTGTATTTAATACCGGAAAACAGATTCCGGAAGAAGATCTTGATAATGTCTGGATCAAGTTTTATAAAGTGGACAAGGCAAGAACGAGGGAATATGGTGGAAGTGGAATAGGACTTTCTATCGTAAAGGCAATCATGGAGTCATTTCACAGGGAATGTGGCGTGTTAAATCATGAAGATGGCGTAGAATTCTGGTTCGAACTTGACACGGAAAAAACAGGGATTGGTTCCGGACAGGCGGAGGATGATACAGTATGAGAAGAAAAAAGATAGAAGGAATCTTATGTCTGACAGGTATGCTTTTGCTGACAGGATGCGGAACGAAAGCATATGATCTCACAGAGGCAGAGGAAAGTCAGATCGTCAATTATGCAGTACACGTTGTTTCCAAGTATAATTCATATCAGAAGGATGGTCTGGTCTATGTGGATCAGAGCGTGGAAGAAACAGAGACCGAGGAGACTGTCACGGGCAGTGAGAGTGTGGATGGCACAGAAATAATGGATGAGACACCAGCCGGAAGCACGCTGGATGATGTATTTGGAGCAGATGGACTGGAAGTTGCCTATGGAGGAGTAAGTCTTGCCGGAAACTATACAGAGTCGGATGTGCTTGATGTAAGAGCCTCGAATGGAAAACAGTTTATGGTACTTACAATCGATATGACCAATCCTACAGAAGAGGGTATTACTCTGGATAATCTCACTTCAAAGGTAAAGTTTACAGCGGATTATTCTGCTGATGGAGCAGAGAGTGCGCAGGTTTCTGCTTATACAACGATCATGACAACGGATTTTTCAACTTATGATGATGAGATCCCGGCAGGAGAGACAAAATCAGCGGTTCTTTTATTTGAGATACCGGATTCCGTGACAGAAGTTTCTGATATTGTGCTCCATGTGACAAGAGATGACACAACTTATGAAATAAAATTGTAAAAACAGGAAGAGTTATGATATAATGTGCGTAAGCAATGAGCAGTGCCAATCGAGAATATACAGACCGGACATGCTTGCATGGTGAGGTCTGTATATATCGAGAGTGATAGGGCGAATGCCCGACAGCCAGGAAAATCTCTGATTTTTCTGGCGTGCACTGCGGACTGAGGTTCAGATATTAAATCAAATTAAAAACAAGAGAACATATACGTGGGAGGAAGACACAATGGATACAAATATTCTTTTAGAGTCAGGTACAAATGAATTAGAAGTTCTTGAATTTACGTTAGGTGACAATTATTATGGAATCAACGTGGCAAAGATCAGAGAGATCCTTACCTATCAGCAGGTAACACCGGTTCCAAATGCACATCCTTGTGTGGAAGGAATTTTTATGCCGCGTGATACGATGATGACGGTTATTGACCTGAAAAAGTGTCTGGGAATGGAACCATCCGAGAAAAAGGGCTTATTCATTATCACAAACTTTAATAAATTAAACATTGCATTCCATGTAGATGAAGTGATCGGTATCCACAGAGTATCATGGGAGGACATCATTAAACCGGATTCTACGATCAACACGGAAGATAAGAGTGCTGCAACAGGGGTTATCAAGCTGGAAGGAAAATTAGTGGTGATCCTTGATTTTGAAAAGATAGTTACGGACATCAGCCCGGAAACCGGACTGAAAGTATCAGATGTGGAGGAGAGAACAGCCAGAGACAGAAGCGATTCTCCAATCCTCATTGCAGAGGATTCCCCACTGCTTGGAAAAATGATCTCAGAGTGTCTGAAAAAATCAGGATACACGAATCTGATCATGACAATGAACGGACAGGAGGCGTGGGATAAGCTGACTGAGTTCAAGAAGAAAGGAACAGTCCGTCAGGACGTACACTGTATCATCACAGATATTGAGATGCCTCTCATGGATGGACACAGATTGACAAAACTCTGCAAATCAGATGATGAGATCAAGAAGATACCACTTATTATTTTTTCATCTCTTGTGAATGAGGAGATGCGCAAAAAGGGAGAACAGTTAGGAGCAGATGCCCAGTTGACAAAGCCGGAGATCGGTATGCTGGTAGAGGCAATTGACAATCTGATCGATAAGAGCGTAGATTAAGTCAGAAAAAGGGGTGTGAGTTTTTTCACATCCCTGATTTACTATAATCGAAAAATAAATATATGATAGTTACAAAGAAACCAATAGCAGGAGAATATTACCATGAATGAATCAGAAAATTACCTGGATCAGTTATTAAATGCCGTCGATGGCAGATCTGATTTAAATGACAGTGATCCTGTAAATCCAGAAGAAATTGAGAGTAAAGAACAAATGCCACAGAAGAGTACAAGAGAGACAATTGATATTCCGGATTCCAATGATCTGTTTATGGATCAGTTTGAACAGGAACTCCGGAAAGATAATGATCCCGATGAATTTTTAAAACAGTTCGAGCAGGAATTAGACAGGGACGAAAGTTCACAGGGTGTGACAAAAGCAACACAGCCGATGCTTGATGATATTGACCAGATCATGGAGAGCGTGAATCAGGAAGCCGCAAATGATACAGCAGAGATGGCAGCATCGGCAGTGGAGAAAACAGCAGAGCAGAAAGAGGATACTGCCGAAGTAAAAAATGATGAGGATGCCAGTGAGGATGGAATTGATGATCTGGCAATCGATGATATCGGAATTGATGATTTTGGACTGGATGATCCGGAAACAGAAAACGAAAAAGCGGTATCGGATGAAGATGATGAATTAATGAGGATTCTGAGTGGAACAGGCGAAGATTCCGAAATACCGGAGGCAGACAATGCAAAAGCAGAAGTGCAGCCGGATGACGAGGTAAAAGAAGAAAAGAAGCCAAAGAAACAGGGATTTCTGGCAAAGCTGTCCAAGTTACTGTTCGGTGATGATGAACCAGATGAGGAAGAAATTTCCGGAATGCAGGCAGAACCTGCTGTTACTGAGATGTCTATGGATGATATGGACATCTTAAAAGAGTTAGAAGGTTCTTCGGACGGTGATAAGAAGGGCGGGAAAGAAAAAAAGAAAAAAGAGAAAAAGAAGAAAGAAAAAGCACCAAAGCAGCCGAAAGAGAAAAAAGTAAAACCAAAGAAAGAGAAGAAACCAAAGCCACCGGCAGAACCGGATAACACACCGCCGCTTCCAAAAGTGCCGGTGATCCTCGTTTTTGTGATGGCAGCATCCATTCTGGTACTTGTTCTGGCAGGCACACATTTACTTGGATATTCAAACAGTTTTGCAGATGCAGACCAGGCATTTGCAGAAGGAAGATATTCAGATGCTTTTCAGGCTGTGGCAGGGGAGAAAGTAAAGGAAAAAGACACGGATACCTATGAGAAATATCGTATTACAGCTATGGTTTCAGCAGAGTATGAAGCTTACGAGAGCATGATGGATGCAGAGGTTTACGATATGGCTCTGGATTCTCTGATCCGCACGGTGCAGCGATATGACAGGTATCTGCAGGATGCAGAGACTTATGGATGCAGGGGCGAGTTTGATAAGATTGAAAGTGCAGCAGAGACAGCATTACAGCAGGATTTTGGATTGACAGCAGAGGATGCAAGAACCATGTATGCACTGTCCAATAAAGAGACTTATTCCAGAGAAATTTATAAAGTATTAGAGAAGGCAGGCTTATCAGAGGTGACAGAATGATAGCAATCATTGACTATGATGCAGGAAATTTAAAAAGCGTAGAAAAGGCGTTACAGTTTCTTGGGCAGGAGTGCGTGATCACAAGAGATTTTCATGAGATCAAAAAGGCAGACAAGGTGATCCTTCCGGGTGTTGGATCTTTCGGAGATGCCATGAGCCAGCTGAGGAAGTTTGAACTTGATAAGGTCATTCATGAAGTGGCGGCAGAACAGAAACCATTTTTGGGAATCTGTCTGGGATTACAGCTTTTGTTTGAAGGAAGTGAAGAGTCTGAGGGAGTGGAAGGGTTACATCTGTTGGATGGAGAAATCCTTCGAATCCCAGAACAGGAAGGACTGAAAATTCCAAATATTGGATGGAATTCGCTGGATCTGCAGAACAATGGACGACTGTTTGAAAATCTGAATGGCAATCCATTTGTTTATTTTGTTCATTCCTATTATTTACAGGCTGCAAGAGAGGAAGACGTGGCGGCAACAACCGAATATATCGTACCGATCCATGCTTCGGTAGAAAGCGGCAACACATTTGCGTGCCAGTTTCACCCGGAGAAGAGTGGAGATATTGGATTACAGATATTGAAGAACTTTTGCAACCTTTAACAGAATGGAGAGTCGATAATTATGTTTACCAAGAGAATTATTCCATGTTTGGATGTAAATAATGGACGCGTGGTCAAGGGAGTTAATTTTGTGGATCTGAAAGATGCAGGAGATCCGGTCACTGTTGGAGCAGCATACGGACAGGCTGGTGCGGATGAGCTTGTCTTTTTGGATATTACGGCATCCTCCGATGCCAGAGCAACAAAGCTTGATATGGTACGCCGTGTTGCAGAAACCGTCTTTATTCCGTTTACGGTTGGCGGCGGGATCCGTACCGTTGAAGACTTTCGTCAGGTGCTCAGAGAGGGAGCGGATAAGGTGTCGGTCAAATCGGCCGCGATCGCCAATCCAACCTTGATCTCAGAGGCAGCACTAAAGTTTGGCAGCCAGTGCGTGGTTGTGGCAATTGATGCCAAGAGAAGACCGGATGGTGGATGGAATATTTTTAAAAACGGTGGCAGAGTTGATATGGGCATTGATGCGGTAGAATGGGCGATGAAGGCAGACGAGTTAGGTGCCGGAGAGATCCTGCTTACCAGCATGGATTGCGATGGAACGAAAGATGGCTATGATCTGGAGTTGACCAAGATCATTTCGGATAATGTATCAATTCCGGTAATCGCATCGGGTGGTGCGGGCAAGTTAGAGCATTTTCGCGATGCCTTTACGGAAGCGGGAGCAGATGCGGTATTAGCGGCTTCGTTATTCCATTATAAAGAGCTGGAGATCAGAGAAGTGAAGGAATATTTACGAGATCAGGGCATCAGTGTTCGGTTGTAGGAAGAGCATAGAATGGAGAGTACCAATGGCAATGATAACAAATGACTGGCTTGATGCAGTAAAGCCGGAATTTAGCAAGGAATACTATAGAGATCTGTTTTGTTTCGTGAAAGACGAATACAGTAAGTGTGTTGTGTATCCACCGGCAGATGATATTTTTAATGCGTTCCATTTTACGCCTCTTTCCAAAGTGAAAGTTCTAATATTAGGACAGGATCCATATCATAATGTGCACCAGGCACATGGACTTAGTTTTTCGGTGCCACAGGATCAGCGGGAGATACCACCGTCGCTGCAAAATATATATAAAGAATTGCACAATGATCTGGGCTGTGATATCCCGGACAACGGTTACCTAAAGAAGTGGGCGGATCAGGGAGTACTATTGTTAAACACAGTGTTGACGGTACGGGCTCATCAGGCAGGTTCCCATCAGGGCAAAGGCTGGGAACAGTTTACAGATGCAGTCATTCAGGCAGTTAATGCACAGGATCGGCCGATCGTTTATATGCTTTGGGGCAGACCGGCACAGAGCAAGATCCCGATGTTGACCAATCCGAAACATTTGGTACTGAAGGCTCCGCATCCAAGTCCATTGTCTGCATACCGCGGCTTTTTTGGATGCAAACATTTCAGTAAAGCAAATAGTTTCTTAGAGGAGCATGGTATCGCACCGATCGACTGGCAAATTGAAAATTGTCATTGATGTGTGCTATAATGAGCGAGAAACATTACTACCAACAGGACGGGAGGTTCTGGGATTATGAATTTAAGTGACGCAGAGAAGAAGGCAGTAGTTTCTGCAGAGGCACAATTACCGGACGATTTTGTGTTTGGTTTAGATATAGGAACGAGAAGTATCGTGGGGACGGTCGGTTATAGACAGCCTGACGGTCATTTTGTCGTTGTGGCACAGGCCGCAGTGCAGCATGAAACAAGGGCAATGTTAGATGGTCAGATCCATGATATTGGTAAAGTGGCAGATACGATCCGTTCTGTGAGTGATCAATTGGAACAGTTGACGGGCAAGAAGTTAAATAATGTATGCATTGCTGCTGCCGGTCGTGTATTAAAGACAGTAGAGCAGGAAGCGGAAGTTACCTTTACGACAGAGACTGTTGTGACGACAGAACATGTGTATTCGCTTGACATGCTTGCGGTAGAAAAGGCGCATGAGACATTGCGGCAGTCTGATAATAGCGGCTTAAAATATTATTGTGTCGGCTACTCGGTCATGCATTATTATCAGAATGATTATCCAATTACGAATTTGGAAGGACATAAATGCTCTAAAATACGTACAGAGTTGATCGCAACATTTTTACCGGAAGAGGTTGTGGATGGATTGTATGCAGCCGTGGAACGTGCAGGCTTACATGTCGAAAATCTGACGTTAGAGCCAATTGCTGCGATCAATATTGCAATACCGGAACGTTTTCGCTTGTTGAATATTGCATTGGTTGATGTTGGAGCGGGAACTTCTGATATATCGATCACGAAAGATGGCAGTATTATCGCCTATGGCATGATACCTGCGGCAGGTGACGAATTAACAGAATGTATTGCCAAGCATTATTTGGTAGATTTTCAGGAAGCAGATCGCATGAAGTGCGAGAGTACCGAGCAGGAAGAAGTAGAATTTCAGGATATTATGGGACTGCCGATGACAGTAAAGTCTTCAGATGTTGCAGAGGTTGTTCGAGAAAATGTGCAATCGATCACAAAACAGGTTGCAGATAAGATCATAGAATTAAATGGAGATAAGTCAGTAAGTGCTGTGTTTGTTGTCGGAGGCGGCGGTAAGATCACAGGATTTACAGAATGTCTGGCAGAGTATTTGGGAGTGGCAAAAGAAAGGGTTGCATTGCGTGGTTCGGAAGTGCTTCGTGAGGTTACGTTTCTGCGTCAGGATTTAGAGATAGATTCTCTGCTGGTTACACCGATCGGTATATGTATGAATTATTATGAGCAACGTAATAATTTTGTGTTCGTCTCTGTGAATGGGGAGCGTATTAAGCTTTATGATAAGGGAAATCTTACGGTTTTAGATGCTGCGCTTCAAAAAGGGCTTACGAATGATAAGGTATTTCCACAGCGAGGCGATGCAGTTGCCTATTATGTACAGGGAAACTTACGTATGCAGCGGGGAGAGCCGGGAGAATCTGCGGTTATCCGCGTGAATGGAGAGGAAGCTTCCATTGCAACGCCAATTCATCAAAATGATGTGGTAGAAATTGAAGTATCGACGAAGGGAAAGCCGGGAAGCATAGAGATACAAACACTGCCGGAGTACAAGAGTGCGATTTCTTTCTATGTCAATGGCACCAAGGTCGATTGTCCTTGCTTTGTCTCTGCAAATGGGCAATTGGTATCTGCGTATTATGAAATTCAAAATGAAGATAAGATTGAGATATTGCCATATTACACATTGGAACAGGTGTTAGACTTTATGGATATTGCTGCGGAGGGGGAAGTACTTGTCAATCATGTTCCGGCAAATCTGCAGACAAAGGTATATGAGAATTTCACGGTAGATTGCCAAATAACGGACAAGTTTCATGAGACGGAAGCTGTGCCGCAGGAATCCATGGGCAGCAGTGATACGGTAGCTATAGACCGATCGCACGAACCGATGCCTGTCGGAGATACGACAGATGAAAGTCAATCGTCAGAAACGGTAAACACAGAGAATATCACAGATGAGCAGCAGAGTCAGAGCTTTGATCCGGAGAAAGATTTTGCGATCACGGTGAACGGCGAACCTTATGCGTTGCGTGGAAAGACACATTATATATTAGTGGATGTGTTAGATATTTATCCGATTGACACCAGTAAGGCGCATGGCGATTATATGGAGATTAAGATAAATGGTATGGATGCAGAATTCAGCCAGCCTTTAGCAGAACACGATGCCGTTATCCTGCGCTGGGTTACCCGTTAGGACTTTAGTAACTCTGGGCGTAAAGTATGCGGTGGAGAAAGGAATGTAGTAATATCATGAAAGTTTGCAGTATAGCCAGCGGAAGCAGTGGAAACTGTATTTATGTCGGCACAGAGAAAACAAACATATTGATAGATGCCGGCATTAGCCGGAAAAGAATTGTGGAGGGACTACACAGTATTGGCGTCGAACCGGAGCAGTTAGACGGCATTTTTGTGACACATGAGCATTCAGATCATATTCAAGGAATACCCATGATGGCAAAGCAATTTGAAGTGCCGATCTATGCAACGGGAGGCACATTAGATCAAATCTGTGAAAAGGATAAAAAAAATGTCATAAAAAGAGAAAATCTATTTCAACTTTATGCAGATCAACCGGTAGGAATGGGTGATATGCAGATCATGCCATACAAAATGTCACATGATGCTGCTGATCCGGTATGTTATACTGTGGAAGCAGACGGGCAAAAGGTCAGCATGGCAACCGATCTGGGGGTGTACGATGACTACATTGTAGATCATTTAGAGGACAGCGATGTGTTGCTGATTGAAGCAAATCACGACATCAGCATGTTGGAGGCAGGACATTATCCGTATCCGCTCAAGCGTCGTATTTTGGGAGAATGGGGACATTTGTCCAATGAGGACTCCGGACGGCTGTTATGCAGTTTGATGGGGGATCATTTGAAATATGCATTTTTGGCACATTTATCCAAAGAGAACAATTATCCGGCATTGGCATATGAAGCGGTACGATGCCAGATATGGGAGGAAATGGGCTCTAAAGAAGTTCCATTTCAGTTACAAGTAGCCGAGAGGGACAAGCCATCACAGCTTGTTACAATATAAAAAGACATACAGATCATGTATGGAAATGGAGGACATCATGAAAAAAACAGTAGTAACCGTAGTAGGTAAAGATAGCGTAGGGATCATTGCAAAGGTATGCACATATCTGGCAAACAACACCATTAATATTTTGGATATCTCACAGACGATCGTGGGTGGCTTTTTTAATATGATGATGATTGTAGATCTGGAAGACTGCGCCAAAGAATTTGGTGTCGTTGTTGATGAATTAGAGCAGATCGGGGAAGAAATGGGCTGCGTTATCAAGGCACAGCGTGAAGATATTTTTGACAAAATGCATCGTATTTAATGACAGAAATGGAGGATACTATGATTAACATACATGAGGTTTTAGAAACCAATGATATGATAGAAAAAGAAAATCTGGATGTGCGTACAATTACGCTGGGCATTAGCTTGCTTAGCTGCTGCGATAACGATTTGGATCGTTTGATCGACAAGATATACAATCGTATTACAACGGTTGCAAAAGATCTTGTCGAAACAGGAAAGGCAATCGAGAAAGAGTTTGGTATTCCAATTGTAAATAAAAGAATTTCGGTAACTCCGATCGCTTTAGTTGGTGCATCCGCATGTAAAACACCGCAGGATTATGTGCGTATTGCACAGACTCTGGACAAGGCAGCCAAAACGGTAGGTGTCAACTTTATCGGTGGGTACAGTGCCCTGGTGTCTAAAGGAATGACGAAGAGTGATGAACTTTTGATCCAGTCGATCCCAGAGGCTCTTGCAACAACAGATTTTGTCTGCAGTTCCGTGAATTTGGGATCTACAAAGACCGGAATTAATATGGATGCAGTAAAAATGATGGGCGAGATCATTTTGCAGACAGCAGAAGCAACCAAAGAGAAAGACAGCATTGGCTGTGCTAAATTAGTTGTATTTTGTAATGCGCCGGATGACAATCCGTTTATGGCGGGTGCTTTCCATGGTGTTACGGAGGCAGATGAGATAATTAACGTTGGTGTCAGTGGACCGGGTGTTATGCGCAAGGCATTGGAGTCCGTTCATGGAACAGATTTTGGAACGCTTTGTAATACAGTCAAGAAGACAGCGTTTAAGATTACACGTGTTGGCCAGTTGGTCGCAAGAGAAGCATCAGAGAGACTTGGTATTCCATTTGGAATCATTGATCTTTCTTTGGCTCCGACTCCGGCAATTGGCGACAGCATTGCAGATATTTTCGTGGAAATGGGTCTGGAAAAGGCCGGTGCACCGGGAACGACAGCAGCATTAGCGTTGTTGAACGATCAAGTGAAAAAGGGTGGCGTTATGGCTTCCTCTTATGTAGGTGGATTAAGTGGAGCCTTTATTCCAGTCAGCGAAGATCAGAGAATGATCGACGCAGTCAATGCAGGAGCTTTAACAATTGAAAAATTAGAAGCAATGACATGTGTATG
>ENA-OROL01001076-OROL01001076.1-human-gut-metagenome-genome-assembly--contig:-NODE-1076-length-23881-cov-2.864266_pt1 | contig 23881 bp, 27 predicted proteins | sample MGYA00242128_ERZ509048 | MGnify/ENA primary metagenome ERZ509048 (study PRJEB26280, sample SAMEA2338750) | human gut metagenome | biome: human gut; feature: human-associated habitat; material: faeces...
AGGCTTGAAGCTGATAAGCATAAATGGAGCGGGTAACGAGAATCGAACTCGCGACACTCAGCTTGGGAAGCTGATGTTCTACCGCTGAACTATACCCGCAGATAAAAATACCATAACGCTATTATATACTATAACAGGTAAAGTTGCAAGTATGAGGCAGTGCTGAGGGCTTTGCGACGAGCAATTGTAGTTGTCAGAAAAACTTTAAAATTTTTTCGAGAATACTGTATACAAAATACAAAAAAGTGCTATAATAGATAGCAGATGAGGGAAAAAACCCACAGGCTGTAAAAATACAGCAGAAAATAAAAAAATAAAAAGTGCGAATGCATGGAGGTGAGTTACTATGTTTAGTGCCGCTGGTGTTAGCTTAGTTTTCTTAGGCGTCCTGACTGTTATGTGCATTTTTGAATAATTGTAATGAGGGAACGCCTCTGACCACGCTTTGAGCTGTGGGCAGAGGCGTTTTTATTTTGCTTGTAATTCTGTTTTTGTTAAGCTAATCCCTTGCGGTGGCTGTCATCCCAGCCTACCAGGTCCTTGATGACTTCGGAGGCAATAATCAGTCCTGCTACCGAAGGTGTGAAGGCATTGCTGCCGGGCAGCGCACGGCGTTTGGATGTTTCGGCGTGACATTCGCTTTCTATTTCCTCGTTTATAGGTAAAAGCGGCAGCTCCTGCGAATAAACAACCTTTAGTTTTTTAATGTTGTTTTTCTTCATAGCCTGGCGCATAACACGCGCTAAGGGGTCAACCTTGGTTTTATAGATATCTGCTACCTCGAACATGGCAGGATTAACCTTGTTGCCTGCTCCCATGCTGCTGATAACCGGTACGCCTGCTGCCTTGGCTGCAAGTACAATAGCAATTTTTGCTGCCACTGTATCTACGGCATCGACAACGTAATCATATTGCGAGAAATCAAATTCGTGCTGATTTTCCGGTAAAAAGAAGCATTGGCGGCAATTTACTTTGGCATCGGGGTTGATGCTCGCAATACGTTTGGCCATGACTTCAACCTTAGGCTGGCCGACAGTATCAAGGGTAGCGATAATCTGACGGTTGAGATTGGTGAGAGCAACGGTATCGTTATCAATGAGGTCAAAGCTGCCGACACCGCTGCGGGTGAGTGCTTCGACTGTATAACCGCCTACACCGCCGATACCGAAAACAGCGACATGGGCATTCTGCAGACGCGTAATTGCTTCGCTGCCGAAGAGCAGCTCTGTACGTGAAAATTGGTTAAGCATATGAATCTCCTTGCGTGGTATTTATTGGTTTGGATATCGGAAGCTTAAGCTGCTAAGCTGATTTCTACCTTTACACCGTCCTTAAGATCTTCTGGCTTCTGGTCTGAAGTAACAGTGATTTTAGTGCCGTCAATGCTGCTTATCTTACCGCTGAAGGGTGCAGGTGTTTCGGCAGCCTTAATGTTTACCGGCATGCCTGCCTTAAGCTTCTTGGTCTGGGCTGCGCTGACATTCAGCGTTATACTGCAGCTGTCGACAGCTTTGATGTGCAGGATTACCTGATCCTTTTGTACGGTAGCATTATTAGCGGCCTGCAAATCGGTAATGATGCCGGTGCAGGGGCTGTTGCCTTCATTTTTTTCCTGCTGTGCTTTTGCAGCGGCCTGCTGTGCCTTGAGCTGTACAATGAGCTTTTGCTGTGCATCGATTTCTGCCGGAGAAGCTGGCTTGAAGCTGACGCTTACGCTGCTTGCTGCCTGCAGCTGTGCGATAGCGCGCTGCAGCTCGTCCTGGGCAGCCTGTGCCTGATTGCGTGAAACTGCACCCTGCGCCAGCAGACTGTTCATCTTAGCGGCCTTTTGCTGTGCCGCCGCTACGTTGGCCTGCGCCAGAGAAGTGTCAGCAACCGGTGCTGCCGTCGGCGTGCCCTGCTGCATACGCTTTAAATCTGCTTCGGCCTTGGCAACCTGTGTTGCCAGATCCTTAACCTGTTTATCCAGCTGTGCGTCACCGATAGCAAAAAGCGGCTGGCCCTTGCTGATGCGCTCGCCCTTTTCGCTGATAAGACCTATGAGCTTGCCTGCTGTCGGAGCCTTGACCGCATAGGTGGGGATGCTGATTGTGCCGCTGCCAAGACTGTTATCAGCCTTTTGCAGACTGCAGCCGCTCAGGCTGAAGGCTGTGAGGCAGACGGCTGCCATACAACATAATATTTTTAATATCTTCATAGTAGATTCCTCGTTTCCTTGAAGTTAAAAGCCTATTGTACTTGTATATTATAGCGTAAGTTTGTGGCATTTGCATGACATTTTGCATAATTAGCCAGCTAAAAATTAAAAAGCTGCTGCCTCCGGCGTGAATGCCGAAAGCAGCAGCTTTAATTGTATAGGTCAGATTTTATTTATCAATCAGTGCCATACCAGCTTCGAGAGCCTTGGTATTAGCTTCTTCGGTTCCTTTCGGAACACGGTTCAGTACAGCCTTGAGAATTGCTTCTTTGGAAACGCATTTGGTGAGTGCAACTACTGCGCCCAGAGCAACGATGTTCGCAAACAGTGTCTTGCCGCAAACAGTGTTGGCAGTATGGGTGATAGGCAGGTCAACGCGTTTGCCGTACTTGCCGGGAACATCAGTTACGAAAAGAGTATCGGTGATAACGGTGGTATGCTCATCGCAGTCGGCAATGAATTTGTTGGCAGCCTCCTGGCTCATTACCAGCAGAGTATCTGGGCAGATAACACGGCTGAAATAAATAGGCTCATCACTGATGATAGCTTCGGCCTTGGAGGAGCCGCCGCGGGCTTCCGGGCCGTAGGATTGGGATTGTACAGCCAGCTTGTCGTCTAAGAGGGCAGCTTCGGCTAAAATAATACCAGCAGTGATCAGGCCCTGACCACCGGTACCGGAGAAACGAAAGCTATGTCTCATAATTATTTACCCTCCTGTGCACGTTGAATAATTTGGTCATATGCCTTGGTGTATTCCATAACGTCGTTGTTTTCGTAGAGAACGCCGATGGGGAATTTGCCGGCAGCGATTGCTTCTGCCTTTTTATCTTCATCCATGCGGTCCCAAACAGCCTTCATAACGCCATGGTCACGCTGCCAAGCCATCATCTGAGCAGGTCCGCCCATCTTGTTCTGACGGCCGAAGGAAATCGGGCAAGCGCTGACAGCTTCGATGATAGAGAAGCCTTTGTGAGCAATGCCTTTAGCGATAACATCGACCAGTACGGGAACATGGTAGGTGGTTGCGCGTGCTACATAGGTTGCACCGGCAGCTTTTGCCAGATCGAGCAGATTGAAGCTCGGTTCAACAGTGTAGTACGGAGCGGTGGTTGCTTTGGAATGAATCGGCGTCATCGGAGAATATTGACCGCCGGTCATGCCGTAAATGCTGTTGTTGAAAACAACCAGAGTCAAATCAATATTGCGGCGTGCTGCATGAATCAAGTGGTTGCCGCCGATAGCGGTGCAGTCACCGTCACCGCTGCAAACGATAACATTCAGTGCAGGGTTAGCCATTTTTACACCGGTAGCAATCGGCAGAGCACGGCCGTGCAGAGTGTTGGCGGTGTTGAAGTCCAGATAACCGGAGGAACGGCTGGAGCAGCCGATGCCGCTGATTACTGCAACGTCGTCTTTTGCCAGACCTTGCTTATCAATTGCTTTTACAATGGCGCCGGTGATAACGCCGTTGCCGCAGCCGGGGCACCAGATGTGAGGCAGACGGCCCGGGCGGAAATATTTATTGATTAAATTTTCCATTTCACTCATCGTTTTTTCTCCTCTCATCCGTTAGGCCATAGCCTTTTTGATTTCAGCTAACAGTTCGGCCGGAGTAGCAGATTCGTTATCGTATTTAGCGTACAGGCTTACAGGAACCTTGCCTGCTACCGCACGTTCAACTTCCAGAACGTACTGGCCGCAGTTCAGCTCGTGTACGAGGATGCCTTTAACCTTGCCTGCCAGCTCCTGCATTTGCTTTTCGGCAAACGGCCAGATAGTAATCGGGCGGACGAAGCCAACCTTCAGGCCTTCCTTGCGTGCCATATCAACTGCTTCATAAGCAGTGCGGGCAGCACCGCCGAAGGCTACAACAGCAAATTCGGCATCTTCCATACGATAGTTTTCTACTTGTACGATGTCGTCTAAGTTATCTTCTAATTTAGTGCGCAGACGGTCCTGAGAGGTGCGGGTTGCTTCACCGGTGCCCTTCGGGAAACCGGTTTCGTCGTGTACCAGACCGGATACGTGCCAGCGGTAACCGCTGCCGAAGTCTGCTATAGCAGGAACCTTGGAGCCTTCCTCGCAGCCGTAAGCCAGATAATCTTCGGGTGCGCAGGTCGGGCGCTTGCGTTCTGCCTGCGGAATTTCATCATAGTTGTCGGGAAGCTCGATTTTCTCGCGCATATGGCCGATAACCTCGTCCATCAGGAGAATAACCGGGCAACGATATTTTTCGCTCAATGCTACTGCACGCAAAGTCAGGTCAAAGCATTCGGGAACACTGGACGGAGAAACGGTAATCAACCAGTGGTCGCCGTGGGTGCCCCAGCGGGTTTGCATAACCTCGCCCTGAGCGGGGGAGGTCGGTTGGCCGGTAGCAGGGCCTACACGTTGTACGTTAACGATAACGCAGGGGATTTCGGCGCTGCAGGCGAGGCCGAGCATTTCCTGTTTCAGGGAGAAGCCCGGGCCGCTAGTTGCGGTCATAGCCTTTTTACCGGCCATGGATGCACCGATAACAGTGCCGAGACCGGCGATTTCGTCTTCAGTCTGCATAAATTTACCGCCAACCTGCGGCAGACGCAGAGCTAATTGTTCAGCAATTTCGGTAGAAGGGGTGATCGGATAACCGCCGTAAAATTTTACACCGGCGGCAATCGCACCCTCAACAACCGCTTGGTTACCTTGTAACAGCAGGATTCTTGACATGGGTTACCTCACTCCTTTTTATTTATCTACAAAGATAGCATAGTCGGGGCAACGCATTTCGCATTGTCCGCATTTGATGCAATTTTCTTCAGCAACGGCTTCGACTTTGCCGACTTCGCTGACTGCCAGAACTTTTTTCGGGCAGAAGGCCGCACAAATACCACAGCCTTTGCAACGCTTAGTAATTATTTTTAAGCTCATATGGTCTCCTCCTTATGATACCTTGTTTAAAATAACAGCATGCGATAGCTTCACCTTATATTATATCAAAAATAGCATTTTATGAAAGTGTTTTTGAAAGCTTTTTACAAATTATCTTTTACTACATCATGAATAAATTCTATAATGTTTTGTAAAGTGAAAAAGATAGTATTATTGTAACTTTAAGTCAAAATGTACAAACAAATCTTGACTTCGACCGTACTCCAGGTGTTATGCTATACTTAAATAAAGCAACATGAAAGGAAGCAGAGCATGAGCAAGATAATTAAGCTTTTACTTTTTATATTGTGCCTGGCAGTAATGGCCTTAAACGGTTGTGCTAAAAATGCTGACAGCGAAGTGCAGGGCAGTGATACCGCCGTTGCCATTACCAATCCGCGTCAGCTTGTCGCTGCAGATAACAAAACAGGGCGCACAATTATGTGGGAAGCGAAGGTGAAGCAGCCTTATACACTGGAGTATCGCTTGCAGGACGACAAGGACATACAGGCAGTGCAGGCAACAGACAGCAGCTTTACGGATAAAAACAGTATTATTCAATATACTGCACGTCTTAGCGGCCTGGTGCCGGGCAGTGCTTATGAATATCGCATCAACACAGCGCAGAATAAAGGACGTTGGCACAAGCTGCAGACGGAAAAGGGCGCAGGCTTTACTGCTTTAATTTTCCCGGATTCGCAAAGCGCTGATTACAGTGGCTGGCAGCAGCTGGCGCGTGAAGCGTACAAGCGCCATCCGCAGAGTGCGTTTTACGTGAATATGGGAGATTTGGTGGACAACGGACAGGATGCAAGCCAATGGCGCGCCTGGTTCAACAGCGTGAGCGTGTTCAGTGATGCTGTGCCGCTGGCACCTGTAATCGGCAACCATGAGGCGTACAACATGGAGTGGAAGGAATACTTGCCTGCAAGCTATACGCATTTGTTCAATGTGCCGCAAAACGGTCTGGCAAAATATCCGAATCAGTTTTACAGCTTTGATTACGGTCCGGTGCATTTTGTAGTGTTGGATACCAACTTTCCGGAGATGGAAAATTTTCAGCCTGATTTGCTGGCAGACGAGCTGTCTTGGCTGGAAAAGGATTTGGCGGCGAGCAAGGCGCAGTGGAAGGTTGTTCTGATGCACCGCGATATCTTTCTCTACGGCTTCGGGCCGGAGTCTGGCAGAGCGCAGAGCAAGACGCAGTTTCTTGATTTCAGCTATCGGCTGATGCCGGTGTTTGAAAAATACAAGGTTGACGCAGTACTGACGGCGCATTTGCATACATATCGCCGCCGTGTGCCGCTGCAGAACTTTGCGCCTGCACCGCAGGGAAGCGGTATTACCTATATTCTGACAGGTGTGGCCGGCAGTGTGCGCTATCCTAAGCTGTGGGGCGATTTTGAGTGGGATGCGGCAACAGCGCCGAAACCGGAAACTGCCAACTATATGACAATGAAAGCCGATGAGAAAACCTTGGAGTTTAAAGCCTTCCTGCCGGATGGCAAGCAGTTTGACGAAGTTAAATTAACCAAATAAGCAAAAAGGCTGTCGCATCATCGTAGTGCGACAGCCTTTTTAATTACGGTTAATCAAGCTCAATCAGTTCATATTTGTCATTGCCCATTTTCAGCTCGTGCATAGCGGTGAGCTGGTGCAGGCCGTGACGGCTTTCCATGCGCTCAACGAGGTCATGGTTGCTTTCCTTGGCATATACCAGATCGACGGAAGCCTGGTCGATAGCCAGAATGTCGGTAGAAGCGAGAATACCGATATCAGGAATAGTCGGCTCTTCTGCGCTTAAGCCGGCGCAGTCGCAGTCAACGGACATGCGGCGTAGGACATTGATGTAAACGATGTGCTTGCCGAAGAAATCAATGGTAGCCTTGGCAGATTCAGCCATGTTTTCCATGAGCAGCTCCTTGCCGGGCCATACGTTCCAGTCTGCAGGCAGGTTATCCTTATCTACGCCGTGAACCTGTGCTTTGCCGATGCGTCCGTCAGCGCAGCCGATAGCAAGGTTTTTCATGGAACCTCCGAAGCCTCCCATAGCGTGGCCCTTGAAGTGCGTTAAAACGAGCATGGAATCGTAGTTGACGATGTTTTTGCCCATGGAAACCTCTTTGAAATGCTTACCGTGGCGTACAGGCAGATTAACGGTGCCCTCTGCATCCATGATGTCGACAGGGCAGAAGGTCCAGCCGTTAACCTTTAAGGTGTCGAGATGTTCTTCGGTGGTATAGCGGTCGCCCTGATAAAGAGTGTTAGTTTCTACGATGGTGCTGTCAGGGATTTGCTGCTGCAGCGCTTTCACCAGCTCGCGCGGCAGAATGTTGGGGCCGTGCTTTTCGCCGGTGTGCAGTTTGATGGCAATCTTGCCGTAAATGCTTTCGTTGATTAAATCGTATAATTTGATGAGATGCTCGGCATCAATGTGCTTGGTGAAATATACTTTGGCATGAGAGCCTGCGTTATCGGTTTTGGCAACTCTTTTGCAGCCTACTACAGGGGCTTGTGCAAATTCTTGTGTCAATTTCAACTACCTCCTATAATTTGGTTACTTATATTTTAATACCTGAAGTATACTCTAAGTCAAGAGGAAAATGGAAGTTTGTGTTAATGGTAATATAAATTTTTGGCAGCTTACTTGCTTGGCGCGATAGCGTTTACACAGCTAAGTCCGTTTAAGGTGCGCGGATAGCCGATGTAGGGCAGGGCAATGGTGAGCGCATCCAGCAAATCCTGACGGGAGTTGCCGACGGAGATATTGGCAGCGGCGTGTGCCTTGGCCTGTGGTTCGCATCCGCCGAGAGTAACGATTGCTGTAAATGTGATCAGTTCACGCTCTTTGACGTCGAGCACTTTGCGTGTGTAGTAGTCGCCAAAGCAGTTGGCACTGAGGTAATCATTAATATGCTTTTGGTCATCAGGGGCACTCGCGTTCATCTTATCAATGTTCTCTGCGCCGAAGATGGCGCACTGTACGGCGAGGCCTGCTTCGTGGCGTGTTTGATCGGTAGTTGTTCCGGCAGGAGCGCAGGGCTTGATTTTGAGCATTTCCATAACCTGGTCAAAGCGTTCCAGTGCTGTTTTTACCTTTGGCAGACCAACGTATGGCGTGCAATGGAAAATGCTTTCGTGTACCTGCTCCGGCGTTGCACCTGCTCTGAGAGCGCCTTCGACGTGGGCAGGAATATCCTCCGGTGTGTTGTTGGCAGTGAGAACAACGAGCGTCAGCAGCTCCTGTTTGGCGGTACTGAGCTTAATCTGCTTATTGATATCGTGATAGATAAACTTTTTGCTGATAGCGGAAAGCTCCGGTTCGTTTTTAATATCAGTAGGATCATTTTTGGTGAACAAGCTTTGAGCAGCAGTATTTGCTGCTGTTTCACGTGTTTTTGACATAGCGGTGGTGCCTCCTAAAAGTAAAGTGCATGAAAGAAATGCAGTGAGTATAATTTTTGAGATGTCTTTCATTGGTGATTCTCATTTCAGTAAATTAGTGTTGAGCGACTTGTCTGTCTGTAAGGGAAGATATCACTGAAGGTGACAGCGGGTTTATTTCAGCTTATTATATTCCTCTGCATCCACAGGCTCGCACCATTCGCTTTTGGTGTTTTCGCCCGGAACCTCGATGGCGAGGTGCGCAAACCAGCTGGTGGGGGCGGCACCGTGCCAATGCTTAACTCCGGCGGGGATTTTGACTACATCACCGGCATGCAGCTCACGGGCAGGCTTGCCCCATTCCTGGTAGTAGCCACGACCGCCGGTGACAAGCAGAATCTGCCCGCCGCCGTTATCGGCGTGGTGGATGTGCCAATTGTTGCGGCAGCCTGGCTCGAAAGTTACGTTGCCGATGACAACCTGGTCGAGAGAAAGCATGTTAAGATAGCTTTGGCCTACGAAATATTTTGCATAAGCATCGTTTTTAGGGCCTGTTGGGAATATGGTGAAAAATTTTTCTTCTGTCATTGTTATCGCTCCTTTAAAAATTAGAATTGCAAGCTGTCAAGCCAGCTTTTGATTTGACCTTGGGCGTTCTTGGAGCTGCTGCCGGAGAGAACAAGATCTTGGGTGAATTTGGCATTAGGTGTCAGCTTCTGCAAATCGCTTAGGCAGCGCTGTTCGCCACCGCCGCCGTGGGTGAAGAAGGGAGCAACGGTTTTGCCGTCCAATTTATAGGTTTCTACGAAGGTGGCAACAGGCATGGGGAAGCTGCCCCACCAGTTGGGATAACCAAGGAAAACAACGTCGTATTTGTCGAAATCAGCAATTTTTGTGCTGATGGCAGGACGGGCGTTGGCTGCCTGTTCTGCTTTGGCTTTGGCGACGGTGACGCTATAGGTTTCGGAGTACGGAGTTGCGGGCACGATTTCTACGACGTCGCCGCCGACCTGTTTATGGATTTCTTCAGCAACAGCTTTGGTGTTGCCGCTCCAGGAAAAATAGGCTACTAAGATTTTTTTACCATTATTCATGTTTTGTGATGCTCCTTCACTAGTGGATTGTTTTACTTTAGGCGCAGGTGCGTCTGCTTTAGCAGCGTTGAACGAACCGCAGCCCATAGTTAATGCTGCAAGGCTCAGAAGGCTAACGCCTGCGAGTTTTAAAAAGTCGCGTCTGTTCATATTGAATCCTCCTTGTATGATTGATGTTTATATTTAGCTAAGATAGCAAGAAAAGCCATAACGCCCACGCTCCCCACGCAGCTTCCACCGCAGCTGCCGCACACGCCTGTGCAATAGGGCAGCGTCTGTGCCGTGACGGGCGCAATGCCGGCGAAAAGCTGTGGCATAGCCTTCGTAACAGCCTGGGGCAGGAGGATGCTGGCAGCAGCACCGCCGCCGAGAGCGAGCTGAGATAATTTGTTGTCATGAAGTGCTTTATCAGTTGTGCTCATCTTACTTTTTCTCCTTCGCCAGATTGCTTTGATAGCAGATAGCTTGTTTCGGACAGCCGTGCGCGCACTTGCCGCAGATGATGCAAAGTCGTCTGTCAATCGTTGCTTGGCGTTCGTGCATGGTTATCGCACGCATGGGGCAGTTTTGCGCGCATTTGGTGCAGCCGATGCAGGCGTTTTTGCGCACCTGCATGGCGAAAGCACCGGGAACAAAACGTCCAAAAATGTGAAACAAGGAATTATATGTGCCAACAGAACAGATAAACAGGCAATATCCGCGTCCACCTTTGGTGAAAAGCCCTAAGAAGACATTCGCTAAAAAGAACGTGGCGATGAGCGAGGAGAGCGTGTTTAAGAAATATTCTGTGAGAAACAAGTTGATAAAAATCTCGAAAGAATAATAATTGCAATAGGTGCAGGGAATGCCAAAGCCCAGCCAGATGGAAAAAAGAAAACCGATGAGAAAACCATAACGTAGCGGCAGCACGGGCACGAGCTTTACCCAGTCTATTTTATATTTGTCAGGCAGCAGGCTGCCAAGCAGTTCACTGAAGGCACCGGTAGGGCAAAACTTGCCGCAAAAGAGCGGACCGAACCACAGCGAGGTTACGGCGAGTAGCAGGCAAAAGATTAGTGAAATCGTGCTTGTCGCAAGCCATTCGCCTGTGACGATGTTCGCAAGCGGAATACGTGCACAGGGAACGTGAATCGAGCTGAAGCTTGTGTCGGTGATGAAAGTACTTGCTATTTGGTTGAAGAACATGAACGGCTCGTAGAAAAGTATGAAGCCGACGATATAACCGACAGTGCGTTTGAGATTGTAAGTTAGGTTTTGCATAGCGTTTCCTTCGTTTTTAGTTTATGACTTGGAGATAACTCCAAGTCAAGTAAATTATAGCTTGCGATTGTTGCTATCGGTCAAGAGTTTTTTATAAGCTGTGACCTAAATCATAGGCAGCCTGCGGATAGGTGGTTTTCAAAATATCCTTGCGGGTTTTGCAGTTAGTGGCGAGCAAAGTGCCACGGCTCTGCCAGCGCATATAGCCTGAGAGTGTGGCAGTCCATAGCCCAGGGAACGTCGCTGCCTGCTGTTGCGAGCAGAACGCTCTGCTTGCCGCTGATACGTCCTGTGCGTGCGTAAAATCTATCAATGCAGGTCTTGAGTTGCGCGATGACGTGCCAATAATAAACGGGCGTGATGAGCGCGATTAAATCAGCATTAACGAGGCGCATAATCAAATCATTTTCAATGTCCTCCTTCTGCACGCAGAGCCCGTTCATGCCGCAGGCATCGCAGACCAGGCAGCCATGAATATTATGAAACGCTGCGTCGAAGCGAAAGACGCTGTGTCCCTTGGCTTCTGTGCCTTTGATAAATTGTTCTGCTAGCACGCTGGTCATGCCGTTTCTGTGCGGACTGCTCGTAATGACAACGATGCGCTGTTTGCCGTTTGGTGTTGGCTGCTGTGCTGCTTCAGCGGCAGGCACATTCGCTTCAGGCGTATTTTTGTTAGACAGAAAGTTGATAGCTGCGCCGCTGGCAAGCATGGTGCCGAAGCCTGCGACAGTGAGCCTGATAAAATCATGTCTGTTCATAAGTTTTCCTCATCAAAAAATAACAATCAAAAAGGCAGATAACAAATTGCTATCTGCCTAAAATTATAATGATTCTTATTTACATGTCTAATACTTATCTTGTAAAGCTATTCTATGCTTAAAAAGCATTTTGCAAAATCAATGAATTTTTGCAGAGTATGGCTCTGCTGTCTGTCGCGTCGCCATACAAGCAGAATATCGCCGCTTAGTGCCGGCTGCAAAGGACGGAATACAAAGCGGTTTTCATTCATTAGCGGCGGCCTGATGGTTATAGCGTAATAGTTATTCTGTTCTACGAGTACGGCTGTATTGGCAAGCAGGTTACAGTTGCCAACAAAGTGTATTTTGGCAATATCGCCGCTGAGCCAATTGAAGATTTCACTGCGTACTTGCAGGCGTACAGGTAAAATAACAGGCAGGCCGCAAAGCTCACAGGCTTTAATGGCTTTTCTTGTTGCCAGAGGAGCATCCTTGCGCATGAGAATACCCCAAATTTCCTTTTTCTGTAAATGAATATAGTCATAATTTGTTGTATCGACAGGTGCCTGCAGGATAGCGATATCGATAAGCCCTTTTTCCATTTTTTCCAGCAGAGTATCTGCCGTAGCTGTAAAAAGGTCAAAGGTTACAGCCGGATATTGCCTTTGAAAAGCTCCGATAAGCTGTGCCAGTGTTTGTGTAGCATAGTACTCACCTGCGCCGAAGGCAATGCTTCCGCTGAGGTTTTGCTCCTGGTCTTGGATGTCGAGCGTAGTTTTTTCTACCATGTCTAAAATTTCCTGTGCGCGCTGTACGAGAAACTGCCCGGAGGGTGTGAGCGCGAATTTATGTTGGCTGCGGTCAAATAGCTTAGTTCCTAAATCTTCTTCAAGCTGCATGAGCTGACGGCTGAGCGTGGGCTGAGTGATGTGCAGAACTTCAGCTGCTTTGGTGATATTTTTTTCGTGTGCGACAGTCAGAAAATAGTTGAGAATACGAAAGTTCATAGCGACGGCTCCTTTCTATCGATATGCTTGTAATTTTTGGCATTATTATAACGCAGCCTTGCTGATTATGCAAAAAAAGCATGTAACGGTAATTATTATAGGTATTGGACGCATATTTAGGCTGTTAGTATAATTATCGGTGAAGGGTAAATCCTGTTTTACATAATGATGTCTGCAAGGAGGTTTACTATGAAAAAATTATTGGCTTCTACAGCTTTAGCTGTAACATTGCTTATGAGCGGCTGCGCCGGTGCGGATGCACCTGATAGTAAAGCAGCTCAGAATCCTGCACCGAAAGTGCAGTCTGCTCAAAATAAAACGCAGCAGTCACAGTCTGCAGCGCAAGGAACCAAGCTGAAGCTGCAGGTTGATGGTAAAAATATTATTGTTGTACTTGCGGATAATGCGGCAGTGAAGCGTTTAATTGATATGCTTCCCGCAGGGATAAACCTGAATGATTTTAATCATACCGAAAAGATTGGCTATTTTAAAAATAAGCTTACCGGGGACGGAGCGCCACGAGGGCATGCTCCGAAGGCCGGAGATGTGTGTGTTTATGTTCCATGGGGTAATATAAGTGTGTTTTATAAGGATTTCAGATATACGGATGATTTGATTTATTTGGGACACGTTGAACAGGGACTAGATATTTTGAGTACGCAGCAAAGCGATTTTAAAGTAAATTTTAGTATAGAGCACTAATTAAGGTAACTGTAAATCCAGCAAGAGAAAAAGCTTCTTTGGATAATACAAGAAATTAAGCTTTCCTTAGTTTATTACTTAGAGAAAACGTAAGCGTTAATTATGGTGCAGGCTTGAGCGTAAAAACTGGCAAAGATAGCTATGCGTACTTTGACATCGAGCGTGCAGTCGGCGGCGAGTATAATAAGAACTGGGATTTTCACGCTGGCGTGCGTTGGAACTTCTAAAGAAGTCACAAAGACTTCACAATACAAATCCTAGAAATTTAGTATACTTTAAATATGGTTTAACTTTTCACATTGAAGGAGGTTTATCTCATGAAAAAATTAACAGCTATTATTACTGGCGCGCTGACTGTTTTGGCAATTTCTGCTACAGCATTTGCTGCTAATCTGATTAGTGCGGAAGAAGCTCGTGCAATTGCGCAAAAGCAAGTTCCAACAGGTAGTACTTACCTGCATACTGAAGCAGAACTGCAAAAACTGCAACCATATTATGAAGTGAAGTTTTTTGATACTGCTACTCAGACAAAATATGAAATTGATGTATATCAGGTAAATGGTAAAATCAAAGAATACAATATGGAAAGAAAAGCGTTGGGTGGTAGCGCTAATGTCATCTTGTCCAAAGATGATGTAAAAGCAATTGTTGCCAAAGAAGTTGGTGACGTGTCGATTTATGAACTGAAATTGGACAGAGAACATGGATTATATGAATATGAAGTGAAATTCAGTGCATCTGGTTTGCGTGGTGAGATGAATGTTAATCCGGAAACTGGTGTAGTGCTGGATAAAGAAGTAAAATACAGCTTTTAAGAATAAATTTTTATAAATTTTTTAGAGCGGTGCGAAAGCATCGCTCTATTTTTACAATCTTTATTCTTGGTTTTGAGTTAAATTCAGATGCCATTAAAAAGCTACAAGGAGACAATAAGGAGCTGGTGATTATTTCTGGTGTTGTGCATCGGATTTGTACTGCAAGATTGATGTAAGTTCCTTTGATAAAATAGAAGCTTTATATATGAAATATCTGAAATAAAAAGTGGAGGCTATCACTAGAGTGTATGATAGCCTAACTTTTTCCACAAATCGGCTGGGAAGACCGATATTGAGAGGGGAATCAGGGCTTTACTGTTGTACGGTAAGCCTGCTTGCCATCTTTGAATTCGATGATGGTTACGCTTTTTACTGCGTCATGCTGCTATACAAAAGGAGCGGGCAGTGTATCTTTTTTCAACAATTATCTAAATATATAAATACGTCACCATCGGTATCTTCTACTGGAAAGCTTTGAAAACTTCGCTTAAAGATGATATAATAAGCTATTATACTATGACTGGAGTACGCTATGCGCAGGAAAATATTATTTGGTGTTGATTATACTGACAGCGAGCTGATTAAGCTCTTGCTGTATCTGTTTGTCGGCGGCACGGCGGCCTTGGTGGAGTGGGCCTTGTTCTACATTTTCTTCCACTATCTTTTAACCGGGCTGAGTCTGACCTTGCTGACTATGCTGGCAACAGCCTTATCCTTTTGTTTGGCAACACTGTATCATTATTTCTTGGGCAATGTTTTGGTTTTTGACAGCGGCAGCCGTTACAAACGCGGCAAGGAGCTTAGCCTGGTGTTTTTGGTAAGCTGTATAGGCTTGGCGTTTAACCTGCTGCTGATGTATATTTTTGTCAGCCTGCTTGACTGGCAGCCGATGCTGTCTAAGGTGCTGACAAGCTGTATTGTTGTTGTATGGAACTATCTCTCACGTAAAAAATGGATTTTTAGGAGTTAGATATGCCTGGAGAATATGTAGACGTAAAAAAATTTAAAAAGGTTGTGCTTTTGTATAACCGTAATTCCGGTAAGCAGCTTTTTGCCAGTATGATGGCTAAGGTGAATGAAACCTATAAGCTGGTGAAGGAATTAGTAGGACCTAAAAATGCAGAAATGCGAGATATCCGCTTCTTTGACCAGATACCGCAGATTGCTGCGGAAATAGTTGAGGAAAAGGTTGACTGGGTGATAATTGCCGGCGGTGACGGCACAATCAGAGCGATGATTGAACAGCTGGCTAATCGCAAGTATGTGCCTTACATCAGCGTTTTTTCTGCCGGTACGGTAAATCTGGTGGCTAAGGAGCTGCTGCTGAAGGCGGACCCGCATAAGTGGTTTAAACGAGTATCCAAAGGTATAGAGGTGCCTGTTTATCTGGGACGCGCCAACGGCAACGTCTTTTTGACGGTTGCCGGTATAGGCTTTGATTCCCTTGTAGTAGACAAGGTGACCGAAAAGGAGAAAAAGCTGCTCAACAAGCTTGCTTATGTTTGGCAGGGAACAGAGATTATGCGTAAGGAATTTCAGTTTAACAACTGGCGTTACCGCTTTCAGGTGCGTTTTGATGATGAAGCCGAGTGGTATGATGCAACTTCTGTTATTGTAGGCAAGAGCCGCTATTATGCCGGACGTTACAACCTCTTTAACGGTGCGTCGCTTTCGTCACCTCTTTTACATGCGGCGCTGTTTACCGGTGATAAGCGCGGGGATTTTATACGTTATGCGGCCTGCATTGCTATGGAGGCGCTGACGCTGGATAATGATATTATTATCCGTGCAGCGAAAAAAATGGAAATACGCTGCAATGAAGAGAATTTTGCAGCAGAGCTTGACGGAGATGCTGTAACAACTGCTCCGCTTTTAATTGAGATGGAGTCCGAGCCGATTAAGTTTTTGGCGTAAGCAAGGAAATGGTGTAAGGTGAATAGGATAAGCAGAAAAATGGGCTGGCTGATTTTTATTATCGCGGCCTGCATAGTAGAAGGATTTTTTGCCTGGCAAAGCTTCGGCGGAACGCACCCCTTTCCGCTGAATGAGTTTGGCTTTCAGATTTTTGATCATGTATTGCGTGACAGCGTTTTGGCAGAGATAGCATATGTACTGTATTACCGGCGTAAGCGTGTGCCGGACAGATTGCAGCGCTATTTTCCCGTTATTGTTATCGGTATTCTTTATCTGGGCGAAGCCTTTTTTATGGTAAACCAGCTTAGTCTTGATAAAGGTTTGCAGACAAGCCTGTCCGTGCTTGCCGGTATTAACAATAACATTTTTGCAGTGCTGCTGATGGCAATGTGCTACCATAAATGGCCCAACATCGGGATGAAAATCCTTTATTTTGCTGTTTATGTATTTTCCGCTTTAGCGCTGGTCTTTGACGGTTTTTACTTTTGGCAGACCTCCATGCACGTGGAGAGCGTTCTCTTCCAGAACCTGAATATCTATGCTGTTAAAGGTATTTTTGCGACGATGAGCAACACGATGATTGCCGGTATCGTTATCAGCATTGTGGTGATTTTACTGCTGTTTTATGTACCGAAACCGCAAAAGCGTAAGCCGAACTTTGCCTGGTCGTTGCTTTGTGTGGCCATGTTCACCTTGGGCTTGAACCTTACCGACAGATTGCTTGGCTATGCCGGCATGTACGGCGTGGAAAATGTTATCGGTATGTACGCTGAGGTAGAGAACGAAAAGACGCGCATGAACTATCGCAATATGCTTTCCGTTCCTGTTAATGTGAACTTTGTCAGCAAGGCAATTTTTGATACGGATAAAATTGCCGGCGGCAAGCATGTGGAGCAGCGCGAGCTGACTGCCAAGGATAAAACACGTCTGACGGAAATGGGCATTGATGAGCCTAAAGCAAAGATTGCCAAAATCAAACCGCAGTATGACAGAGTTGTTCTGCTGATTCTGGAATCCATGCACCGTGATTACATCAACTACTATAACCATGATATTCCGGAAGAAGCTACCCCGTTTTTAAATAGTCTTGTTATCCGTTATCCGCATATGAATAGGTATTATTCCTCTGCTGTGCCGACAACGCAGGGCCTGAATGCTACCTTCCGTTCGCATCTGATTATGGATAAGGATCTACCCGGTAAAAATACACCATCACTGTTCCGCAGTGTACAGGCAGCGGGAATGCGCGGCATTTTCATGAATGCTTCCAGCCAGTATTATGCCAACGAGCTGCGCGAATATCCGACGCAGTTCGGCATGAACGAATATTATGCCAAGGAATATCTGGAAAAGCAGGGCTATACCGGTGCCAGCGGCTGGGGCTTCCATAATGACGTAATGTATGAGGAAACATTGAAGCTGCTGGAAAAAGCTAAGGCGAAGAATGACCGTCTGGTGATGGTTACCAAAACGCTGGATATGCATCAGCCTTATCCTTACACCGGCTTCAGCTGGAACGAAATGCCGGAAAATGTGCGCAGTAATCAGTTTATTACAGTGCGCGGCGTCTACTGGGTTGATAAAACACTGGAGCATTTTTTTAAGGAAGCACAGAAGCGCGGACTGATGGATGACAGAACTCTGTTCATCATTACGAGTGACCATAATCCGCACAGCGGCGGCGAGTACACAAAGCTCGTTACCAAGGCTGATGATAAACAGAGCATTGCACCTATTCCGCTGATTTTTGTGTCGAAGAACCTGGTACCGCTCAATAATCTGCGCACCAATGAATATGCTTCGCAGATTGATCTGGCGCCGACGCTGTTGTATCTGCTGGGCATTGATGTGCCGGAAAAATTCATGGGCCGCAATCTTCTGCAGCCTACGGATATTCCCTATGCCTTAGGCTACTTTGGCGGTAAGGCGTTCTACTGGTCGGATGAGCGTCATTTGGTCGATCAGATGGATAAGCCTGTACCGGATACAGAATATGAGGATGCTAAACATGTTGTTTATGTATGGATTGATGCTTTAACAAACTATATTATTCATTATTATGGCTTGTGGCATCAATAAAGTTATTAAAAAATACCGTTCCGCAGAAATGTGGGACGGTATTTGTACTTTTGCTATATAAACTTAGCTGAAGAAAACAAGTATTATGTATACAATTGACAATACACTTTTCAAAATCAGTTCTATCACATATAATATTAATGCAAAAAAATAATTTTATGGAGGGAATGAAGATGTTTCTGATAATAGGTGCACTCGTTGTTATCGGTGTAATTTATCTTTTGTTGAAACGACATGAATCCAGAATGGTATTGATTGCCGCTGGTATTCTGATGTGTTGTATTGCCGGCAAGCCAATGGCTTCTCTTGATGCTTTTGCCAAAAGCATGACTAATGCCGGTCTGATTACTTCTGTTTGCTCCTGCATGGGCTTTGCCTGGTGCATGAAGTATACGGGCTGCGACAAGCATTTGGTTGTTGCTATTGGTAAGGTTTTGAAAAAAATGGGCTTTTTGCTCATTCCCGGCGCTACGCTGGCAACCTTCGTCGTTAATATTGCTATCCCCAGTGCTGCAGGCTGCAGTGCTGCGGTAGGCGTAATTTTTATTCCGATTATGATGTCTGCTGGCATTCATCCGGCAATGGCTGCTGCTGCCGTTAAATCCGGTACCTATGGCAGTATGCTGAACCCCGGTCTGGTACATAACGCAGTTATCGCTAAGCTGGCAGGCGTGCAGATTACCGATGTAATTGCCAATCATATGCTGGCAACCGTAGCCGGTGTAATCGTTGCTGCAGCTGTATTGACTGTTCTGGCAGTTGTGCTGAAGGAAAACAGAGGCTTTGCTCCGGAAGGTGAAGCCGGTGTTGACGAGAACTTCGGTATCAATCCTCTTTTCGCTATCATGCCGTTGGTTCCGGTTATCATTCTGCTGCTGGGCAGCACCAAGCTGGTGCCTGCGCTGAAGATGGGCGTACCTCACGCTATGGTTATCGGCGCAATCCTGTCCTTGGCAGTAACCCGTAAAAATCCTGTTGAGCTGACTAAGAGCTTCTTTGACGGCATGGGCGATGCTTATGCTAATATCATCGGTATTATTATTTCCGTAGGTGTTTTCGTAGCAGGCCTGAATGCTTTGGGACTGATTAAGGCGCTGATTAACTGGATGCTGAATTCTACCGGTATTGTTAAAATTGCTGCTACCTTCGGCCCGTTTGTGCTGGCACTTATTTCCGGTTCCGGTGACGCTGCAACTGTTGCGTTTAACGAAGCAGTTACTCCGCATGCGGCACAGTTTGGTCTGGAAACCATGAACATGGGCTCTATTGCAGCTTTGGGCGGTACTCTCGGCCGTACTATTTCCCCGATTGCCGGCGCTACTATTATCTGCGCAGGCATTGCCGGTGTAGACCCGATGGAGGTTTGCAAGCGTAATGCTCTGGGTATTACCCTGGCGCTGGTTGTAGGCATGATTCTGCTGCTGTTCTAAAATCTGATATTTTTAAAAGTATAAAATGGATGCGGAACTTTTGCTTCGCATCCATTTTTATTGCTACGACTTGCCTCTATGCGGTATAATAATGCATGGAGGGAATTATGGAGATTAATACTTTTCTTGATAAATTACAGAGCTATCACAGCGAGCAGGTTTTTAACCCCTGGCGTGATTTTGATACAAGCTGTGATATAGGCCCGCAGGCTCCCGTTATCCGCAGTGCCAATCTGCGCCGTTATCTGGAGCTGCGTACTGATGCACATTATTTGTTTATTGCCGAAGCCTTGGGCTATCAGGGCGGTCATTTCAGCGGTATTGCTATTACTTCGGAGCGTATTCTGCTGGGCCATCATCCTGATGTAGAGCCGAAAAGTGTGCTGGGCGAATGGGATTACCGCCGCACGAGTGACGCAAGCAGCGCAATGCTGAACAATACGCAGCGCCTGAAGGGCTTTAACGAGCCCACGGATACTGTTGTCTGGAATGCGCTGAACAGTCATGGCCTTGCGTCCTTTGATGTTATTCTTTGGAATATTTTTCCGTTTCATCCGTATAAAGCAGGCAATCTGCTGACTAACCGTACGCCCTCACCGAGCGAGCTTGATGTAGGCATTGAGTACGCGCGGATGCTGCTGGAGCTGCGTCCGGGGATGAAGATTGTCGCTATCGGTCAGAAGGCGGCGACAACGCTGTCACGTTACGGCGTTGAATGTATGGCTGTGCCGCACCCGTCTATGGGCGGTGCCAACCGCTTCCGTGCGGCAGTAGCGCAGCTGTTAGGCGGTGAGATGTAATGGAATTGGAAGCTGTTCCTTTAAGCCGTGAGCAGACCTTGCATATTGCTCTTGGCATGGGCAAGGCACTTTTGAAAAACGGTGCGGAAACCTCCAGAGTAGAGGACACTATTTCCCGCTTCTGCCATACGCACGGCTATCATGATATTCATGTTTTTGTTACGCCGACGGTTATTATTTTAGGCGATGAGGAAAGCGAAGGTGCGACGATTATCAGCCGTATTCGTTATCGCAGCACCAATTTGAGCGTCATCAGCGCGGTGAACGATTTTTCCTATAATCTGAAACGCTGGCCGCTGAATTATGAAAAAACGCTGGCGTATCTGGATGAGCTGCGTCATAAGGCTCCGCCATACGGCAAATGGCGTGTCTGCATGGCTTCGGCAATAAGCTCGGCAGCCTTTTCGGCGATGTTGGGAGGCAACGGCCATGACTTTATTGCGGCCTTTATTACCGGTGGTCTTTCAATGGTGCTGTTGAAGCAGCTGGGCGGTTATCGTCCCAGTGCCTTTTGGGAGAATGCGCTTTCCGGTGCGGCAATCGGTGCTTTGGCTATTTTTTGCTGTGAGATGGACGGCGAATGTACACGTACCAACATCATCGTAGGTGCACTGATGCCGTTTCTGCCGGGCGTAGCTTTTACCAACGGCCTGCGCGATTATATGGCCGGCGATTTGATTTCCGGTAATTCGCGTATCGCCGAGGCGATGCTTTTCGCTACATCCATTGCGATTGGCCTGGCATTTAGCCTGCTTGTATGGTATCACTGGGGGTGGAAGCTATGGGCATAAATTATTTTACAGCCTTTGGCTTTGCGTTTATCGCTACGGCTGCCTTCGGTATTCTGTTTCAGGCACCGCGCAAAAGCCTGCCTGTCAGCGGCTTTATAGGTGCGGTAGGCTGGGTAGTTTATTGCTATATCCGCAAGGATATGGCGTATGATTCTTTTTATGCCATGTTTTTTGCCACGGTTGCGCTTTCACTTTTGAGCGAGCTGGCGGCACGCATGTTTAAGCAGCCGGTAACCATTTTTGTTATACCGGGTATTATCCCGATTGTGCCGGGACTTGGCATGTATCGCGGTATGGCAGCGATTATAGAAAATAATTACGACACGGGTATGAACATCCTTATAACCACCGGCATGGATGCCAGTGCTATTGCCTTGGGGATGATGCTTATGACAAGCGTATTCCGTGTAATTAAGATAAGCAAGGATCATAAACGATTGCTGCAGCTGTTGCATAAGGAAGAAAAAGAATAAGGTTATTTGTAGTGAGTGAGGGAATGAAAATATGGGTTTAGCAGAACTGTTGCTGTTGGCGGTTGGCCTGGCGATGGATGCCTTTGCCGTTTCCGTTTGCGGCAGTATGGTGCTGATACCGGATAACAGACTGCGCGGAGCTTTGCGCTTCGGCAGCTGGTTCGGAGCATTTCAGTTTTTGATGCCGGTGCTGGGCTATTACAGCGCTGTATCTTTCCGTGATTATATTACGGAATATGATCATTGGCTTGCCTTTTTCTTATTGCTTTATCTGGGAATCAACATGATTCGTGAAGCAAACGAGGCTTGTCATGTCAAAAAAGATTATAGCGTGAAGGAGATGGCGGTGCTGGCGATTGCCACCAGTATTGATGCTTTGGCAGTAGGTATTAGTCTTGCTTTTTTGAATACAGATATCTGGTCCGCTTCCATACTGATTGGCGTGGTGACCTTTGCTATTGCAGCCTTTGGCGGTCTGGCAGGCTTTAAGCTGGGAGCTATGGCCGGCAAGAGAGCTGATGTAGCCGGCGGCTTGGTGCTGATTTTTATCGGTGTCAAAATTTTGCTGGAACATACAGGAATAATTTAAGGAATAAAAGTTTAGCGGATTTGCTGCCCCTTTAGGCACGCTGAGCTTAATTTATATCATAGAAAGGAAGATATACATGACGCAAGTAAATAAGGAGCGTATGCTCGCAGAATTTAAGGAAATTGTTGCTCTGCCTTGTCACAGCCTGCAGGAGCGTCCGGTATTCGAACTGCTCAAAGGCAAATTGGAGGCTCTCGGCTTTACGGTGGAAGAGGATGACGCCGGTAAAAAGCTGGGTGGCAACTGCGGTAATCTGTGGGCATTTTTGCCTGCCAGCGCAGGAGTTGAAGGTGCTGTACGCGTGCTGCTTTCTGCACATATGGATGGTGTTGAGCCTTGTGGCGGCACTACCGTTATCCAAAAGGACGGCGTTTTATACAGCGACGGCACCACTATTCTCGGCGGTGACGATAAATCCGGCGTTGAGGGTATTTTAGAGGGTATTCGCCTGCTGCTGGAGGAAGGCGCTCCGCATGGTGATATCCAGATTCTCTTCACTGTTTGCGAGGAGGGCGGCGTTAACGGCTCCCGTTGCCTCGACCGCTCCAAGCTGCGTTCCGACGTTGGCTATGCACTGGACGGCGAAGGCGCACCGGGCGAGATTGTTGTCGGCGCTCCCGGCCAGAAGAAATATAAAATTGACATTATCGGCAGAACCGCGCATGGCGGACTGGAGCCGGAAAAGGGGATTAACTCCATTATGATTGCTGCCAAGGCTCTTGCCGATGTTAAACGTTATGGCCGTATTGATGAGGAAACAACTTGTAATATCGGCATTATCGGCGGTGGCAAGGCAACCAATATTGTGCCTGATCTGGTAACGATTGAGGGTGATGCGCGCAGCCGTAACAAGGAAAAGCTGGAGACTATCTGCAAGGAAATCGTAGAAACCATTGCAACCAGTGCTGAAAAATATGGCGCTAAGGCAGAGGTTTTTGTGGATAACAAGTATGATTCCTTTGCTGTTGCCGAGAACAGCGATGTTGTAGCACTGGCAAAGGCTGCCTGCGCAATGCATGGCTTTACTCCGGATATTACGGTAACCGGCGGCGGCAGTGATGCCAACTTCCTGAATGCTTACGGACTGCCTAGCGTAATTTTGGGCACTGGCATGGCTCATGTGCATACTGTTGACGAATACATTAAGGAAGAGGATTTGTATAATACCGCGTTGATGGTACATGGTATTCTGAAGGCTGCGGTAAAATAAAAAGCTATTATTTTGGCGGAGGTTTATTCTGATGGATATGGAAACTGATGAACAACAAAAAGCTCGCATGGAATTGTATAATGCCTTGCTAGAAGGCTTAAGTGATATTGAAGCAGGAAGGGTAATTCCTGCCGAAGAAGCTATAAAAATGTTTATGGAAAAATATCCTGAACTAAATATATAGGAATGATAAACCACTAAACATAGAAAATTTTATAATGCTGTCTTGAGGTCTGTATACTTATGCGTATGCAGACCTTTTTTTGTCCTAACTTTGAAGCAGATAGAAGAGAAAATTCTTTTTATATGTACTGTGGTTGACGGGGGGGACAACGTAGTATAATGAGCGCAAGGACTAAAAATTTTCAGCTCGTAGCGAAAGTTTATGAAAGGGTGTGGACTTTATGAGTAACGAAGCTCATGAGATAAAAGTAATCATGGATTGCCTTAAGGCACTTGAAAAAAATACTATTGGTGGCTTACCGAAAA